>ERZ857955.28-NODE-28-length-206477-cov-6.544114_pt1 | contig 206477 bp, 181 predicted proteins | sample MGYA00519956_ERZ857955 | MGnify/ENA primary metagenome ERZ857955 (study PRJEB31778, sample SAMEA3449378) | human gut metagenome | biome: human gut; feature: human-associated habitat; material: faeces | place: United Kingdom | collected 2010/2012 ...
AGATTTACTATCCATATTTAACTCCTTGAATATTAAAAATAAATATAAAAATTAAAAAATAGAAAAGGAAACTAACCCAATAAAATCAGGTAATTTAACTTTACTATTATTTGTCGACAAAATATACAAATAAGTAAACAAATAGAAAGTTTTTTTAATTTTATTTATCTATTCAATGAGTTAGCGGTTATAGGAGAAACCCTAATCTTTGAGAATGAATAAGAAAAAAAACTCCGAAAAAAGAAATTTCGGAGCTTTTCGTCAGAAAGAAATTACTTTTTTTGAAGATTAAGATGACTAATTTTTTGTAATAGGGCAGTAGTGGAGCGTTGATGTTCAAATTGCACTGTCACAGTTTTAGCTCCCCATGTGGCTACAAGCTTTGCTTCTGGTAAGTCCTCAATCCGATAGTCTCCGCCTTTTACGTAAATATCCGGATGGGCGGTTTGTACCGCTTTAAGAGGTACCTTATCTTCAAAAACAACCACTAGATCCACGCTTTCGAGTGCGGCTAGTACTGCCGCTCTGTCTGTTTGAGTATTAATGGGGCGCTCATCACCTTTACCAAGCATTTTGACCGAGGCATCCGAATTAATCGCTACTACAAGACTGGCTCCCAATGCACGGGCTTGAGCCAAATAGGTGACATGTCCTCTGTGCAATATATCGAAAACACCGTTTGTCATGACAACAGGATGAGGCAGTGCTGAGGCACGCTCTTGTAAATGCTCCATATCGGTGATTTTGCTTTCAAAATCAGGTGCTGGAAGTCGAGTGCTCATAAAGGATGTTCCAAAGTGATGAAATTGGTAGCTTCTAGAAGGTTCTTAGCCGTATGAGTACATTCTTCAACGGGCTCGGGACGGACAAGTCCGTCTTTGCCGACAAGTATTCGAGTCCCAATGCCGGCAGCTGCCGCAGCTTGCATATCGCTTACTTTATCGCCCACCATCAGGCTTGCTTTCATGTCAATCGACCATTTCTGTTGGGCAGCCAAAAACATTCCTGGTTTGGGTTTTCGACAGTTGCACTCGCAACGATACTTTTCAAGTGCCTTTTGCGGATGATGTGGACAGAAAAAAATGTCGTCAATTCTGATGCCTTTTTGTTCAAATTGGCTCTTCATCCAATCGCAAAGGGCATTGAAATCCTGTTCGCTGTAATAACCTCGACCGATACCACTTTGATTGGTGGCAATAATCAGCAAAAAACCCGCAGACTGCAGTTTTCTGCAGGCTTCGAAAACGCCATCTATAAACGAGAATTCTTCTGGGGTGTGGACATAGGCGTGATCAACATTGATCACGCCGTCACGATCCAAAAAAGCAGCCTTTTTTAGTGTCATTTGGCTTCGGCAATTGTGGGATCGGCTGCGACATCTCGGTAGCGCGTTAAAAGATCGGTAACATAGTCAGCGGTGCCTTCCTCTACACTTCTAAAATGAACGTCACAGCCGGCAGCGCGAAGTTTGGTGAGATCGGCCTGTGTGTAGGCTTGATATTTGCCTTTTAACGATTCCGGGAAGGGTATGTAGCGGATAAAGCCTGCTTGGACAGCTTCTTGCAGAGAGATTTTTTCTTGTCCAGCGTGAGCGCGTAAAGCGTTAACAACACCTAAAGAGACATCGTTAAACGGCTGAGCACGACCTGTGCCGCAGTTATAAATTCCAGTGACCGGTTTATCGAAAAAGTGCAGATTGACAGCAACGACATCGTCAACATAGACAAAGTCTCGTTCCTGTTCGCCGTTGCCATATCCAAGACAGCCTTCAAAAAGACGTACGTAGCCGTCTTTACGGAATTGGAAAAATTGGTGGAAAGCAACACTAGCCATACGGCCTTTGTGTTGCTCATGGGGGCCATATACGTTGAAATAACGCAGACCAATCACCGGAGCCTTCACTTCGCCTTTTGCCAGCTTAGCTCTGAGCACTTGGTCAAAGAGGAACTTAGAGTAACCGTAGACGTTAAGCGGTCCTTCGAATTGAGGATCTTCGACAAAAGTGGAGCTTGCTCCGTAAGTGGCTGCTGAGGAGGCATAAATCATCGGAACGCCAAGCTCTTGGGCCCAGTTGAATAATTCCAGTGTATACCGATAGTTATTCTGCATCATGTAACGGCCGTCCGTTTCCATTGTGTCAGAGCAGGCCCCTTGATGGAAAATAGCTTCGGGTTTGGCGATTTTACGTGCGCGAACTAACTCAATGAAATCACGCTTATCAAAATAGTCGCAGATTTGGCATTCGGCTAAATTTTTAAATTTGTCGGCATGGGTGAGGTTGTCGACAGCAATAATATCCGTGTATCCACGTTTATTTAAAGCCAAAACATTATTGGCGCCGATAAAGCCGGCAGCCCCCGTAACAATGATGCTCACAATTTTTCTCCTGCAAAAAGATCCTCATAGCCATTTGGGAAAAGCTCTTCGAAACTGACAGTGGCTGTGCCTAACTTGCCGACAACAATTCCACCTGCACGATTGGCGATGCGCATGGATTCTTCTAAACTTTCCCCCATAGCTATCATTGTGGCCATAACAGCAATAACTGTGTCGCCCGCTCCGGAGACATCGTAAACTTCAAGCGCCTGGGCAGGAATCGTTTTTTCTCCGGTATCCGTATATAACGTCATACCTTCTTCGCTTCGAGTTAAGAGCAAAGCAGTAAGATCAAGCTTTGCGCGCAACGCATGGGCTTTGCGAGTGAGTTCTTCTTCACTGCTCCAACTACCTACTACTTGGGCGAGTTCTGCACGGTTCGGAGTGATCACTGTAGCACCGCGATAGCGATCGTAGTTGCTGCCTTTGGGGTCGATCAGAACGGGAATATTTTTCTTTCGTGCACAATCAATCATTTGGGCAATATGATCGAGTCCGCCTTTACCATAGTCTGATAGGACAATGACTTCACAGTCATCAATTAATTTTTCATACTCGCTAAGGTGCTTAGCCAAAACCGCAGTGGTCGGTCGATTTTCAAAATCTGCACGCAGCATTTGTTGCTGGCGAGCGACAATTCTTAATTTAACTGTTGTTTTGAGGTCGGGATCTCGGTGAAGGTGTGGCTCAATGCCTTTTTTGTTTAAAAGGCGCTCAACAGTAGAGCCAGCTTCGTCACACCCAACGACGGATAATAATTTGGCTCTGGCTCCCAGAGCACAAATGTTTAATGCGACATTGGCCGCCCCTCCTAAGCGTTCTTCCTGACGAGTAATGCGAACAACCGGAACCGGAGCTTCGGGGGAAATACGGTTGGCGTCGCCAAACCAGTAGCGGTCAAGCATAGCATCGCCAGCAACTAAAATCTTCTTTTGGCTGAAACAGTTAGCCACGTTAATATCCTTTATTTAGCATTTTTCGCCAATTTTAAGCATCAGAATGTCTTTTTGCCCGAAAAAGCTGTATCTAATAGTTATTTTCAGGGTATTTCTGTGGCAAGGGAAAAATCCCCAACGTACAATGGCACGTATATTCATTGTGAGCGTCAACAATAAAGACGCTTTGTTTTTTTTTATGTTGGTAAAACCATGACTGGCGGTATTGCTTTTTTGTCAGAAACTCGATCAGATTGTGAATTAAGCGCTTGCGCAATGACGCTCAATATCGGACGTCAGCGTTTGAGCGACTCTGAGTATGAAAACCTTTTGAAAAAGGCGCGCGATTTGAAGCTCTTGGCTAAGCAGAGAGAGATGGTTGAGGGAGCATTTGTCAACACTTCAGAAAAAAGGCAAGCTCTTCATACTTCCCTGCGCTCAGCCAATCCAGCGAGCCCTCACTATGCAGAGGTTGAACAAACCCGAGAAAGAATGTACACCTTAGCCGAAGCTATTCGCAGCGGTCAGTGGTTGGGAGCAACAGGGGAAAAAATTACCGACGTCATCAATGTTGGCATCGGTGGCTCGGAAATGGGACCTCATGCGGTTTACCACGCGTTGCGTAGCGTCAATCCCAGCATTCGACTGCATTTTTTATCCGCTGTTGACGGAGTACTCGCCGATAGGATTCTTGGAACGCTTAATCCGCACACGACTGTCACGGTAGTGTCCAGTAAAAGTTTTTCAACACGAGAAACCATGCTCAATGCCGAGCTCGTCAATCGTTGGTATCAGCAAGCGGGTATTGAAGGCAAGGCGATGCGAGGCCAACATATTTTTGTTGTGAGCGCAAAAGATAGTGCTTGTGAAGAAATGAACTTGCCCGAGCAGAATCGTTACCCGATTTGGTCTTGGGTGGGCGGCCGATTTTCAGTGTGGGGTGCTATAGGGTTACCACTTGTTATAGCACTGGGTTCTGAGGTGTTTAAGGCTTTTCTAAAGGGGGCGAACGCTATGGATCGCCACATGCTTGAAGCCAAAGAAGAGGTGAATCTTCCTTTGACCCTAGCGCTATTGTCGTACTGGAATTCCACTCATCTTCAGATGGGCTCGCACTGCCTTTTGCCTTACGATGAAAGACTTCGACTGGTCGTTGCATGGCTACAGCAATTGGAAATGGAGAGTTTGGGTAAAAGTATGAAAGTCGACGGCTCTGTGGCCGTTACCCGTACGGGTTTGCCTGTGTGGGGTGGTTTTGGGAATGAAGCACAACATTCTTTTTATCAATGGCTTCGAGACGGCAGTAGCCGCACCAGTATTGACTTAGTTTGGTGCGAAAAACCGGGACATGATCACGCCCACCATCATTTAGTGCTCAATGCCAATGCGCAAGCTCAGGCTCAAGCATTGGTAACGAGGCAAACTGCCTCGGAGGAATTTTTTAACGCCGTTACCACTATCCGAATCCGAGAACTAACCGCAGAAACGCTTGGAGCTTTTATGGCGATGTATGAGCATAAAACCACAATGCTTGCTGCCCTTTACGGATTAAATGCCTTTGATCAGCCGGCAGTGGAATACGGCAAGCGTTTATGCCGCGAACTTGAATCTCAATTGGCCCAATAGCGTTTGAAGGAAGTGCAATGAGGCGAGCTTTAATTGTGAAAACGACCTCTATGGGTGATGTGATACACGCATTGCCCGCTGTGGCGGACTTAGCTCGTGCTCAGCCTGATTTGAGTATTGATTGGGTTGTAGAAAAAAGTTTTTCTGACATCCCACGTTTAAGCCGCTACGTTGATCAGGTTCATGAAGTGGCTGTTCGACAGTGGCGGAAAAATGTTTTTAGTCGGCAAACATGGGAAGAGGTTGGGCGCACTCGAGCGGCTTTGCAAAATGCGCATTATGAGCGTGTTGTCGACCTTCAAGGTCTTTTAAAGAGCGCTGTAATTGGCAAGTGGGCGAAGTCTTTTTTGTTGGGTTATGACAAAGACAGTATCAAAGAGTCTTGGGCCAGCCGTTTTTATGACCGTACCTTTGCAGTCTCTAGAAATCTCAATGCGGTCACGCGCTGCAGAATGCTGATGGCTTTTGCTTTTGACTACGACTATCAGCAATATCCTTTGGATTTTGGCTTATCGGTTGTTGATAAATTGTCTGATAAGCAGCCCTATGCGGTTTTTTTGCCCAACACTAGCCGTGAAACTAAATTATGGTCAGAGGCTAAATGGATTCGCTTGGCCCAAGAGACCCAACGCGCAGGGTTTGATGTTCATCTTTTATGGGGGACACCGACAGAAGAAGAGCGAGTCAAGCGAATAGCCTCTCAGGCCGGGAGTTTTTGTTGTGTGATGCCGCGTATGTCGATTCAAGATTGTGCACTCGAAATGCAAAGGTCAGCCTTTGTGGTCGGAGTCGATACGGGGTTAACTCACCTGGCAGCGGCAACGGCTAAGCCCACTGTCGGTCTTTTTTTAGACTACCCTATTGAACTAGTAGGGCTGACTGGAGTACAGGTGCAAAGTCTGGGCGGCGTTGGTGCGGATCCATCTGTCGACGAAGTACAATCCGCATTAAAGCAATTGGGTATAAAGAGTCAAGCCTAATGAATATTTCTCCGAGAAGTTACCGATACTTAGTGCCGGCATTATTGCCGTTAGCGGCGCTTTATCTTTTGTGGCGAGCCAGAAAACAGCCTTCATACTTAAAAAATTGGGGTGAACGTTTTGCCTGGTCAGATTTTCCTCGACCGAGAGAGGCTCGTCCGGTCATTTGGATTCACGCTGTCAGTGTGGGTGAAACCAATGCGACTCGCCCTTTAGTTCAGGCGATTCTCAAACGTTGGCCCCAATGCGATATCTTATTGACACATATGACGCCTACTGGGCGCGAGGCAGGGCAAAGAATCGTGCAGTTAGCGCCCGATCGCATTCGGCAATGTTTTTTGCCCTATGATGCGGTGTATGCAGTTAGAAAATTTTTAAGACAAACTCAACCGATTTTGGGCCTCTTAATGGAGACTGAGGTTTGGCCAACAGTCCTTGAAGAGGCTCACTCTCTAGGTATTCCGATGGTGCTAGTGAATGGTCGTTTGTCTGAAAAATCTTTTAAACAAGCTATGCGTGTGCCCGAGTTAATGAAAAAGGCGATGAGCCGTTTTGTTGCCGTCTGTGCGCAGGCCGATAATGACGCAAAACGATTTTTAAAGTTAGGCACAGTCGAACCCGTTCTCACGGGGTCACTTAAATTTGATATTCAGGCGCCGAAGGCAGCTCTGACAAAGGCGGCTGAATGGAAAAAAGTACTGCTTCATCCTGTCGTTTTATTTGCCAGTACACGTGACGGGGAGGAAGCGCTTATCGTTGAGGCGTTAAAAAAATCAATACGTCCAGATGTGACCTATTTGCTTGTTCCTCGTCATCCGCAGCGATTTGAAGAAGTGGAGTCTTTACTAAAAGACTCCGCGATTACCTATCAAAAGCGCTCCGAATTAAAAAATCCTGCTGACATTAAGAGTTCAACACGGGTGATTTTGGGTGACTCAATGGGTGAGATGTTTTTTTATTGTGCTCTTGCTGATGTTACTTTGATGGGGGGAAGCTTCAAACCCTTCGGTTGCCAAAATGTGATTGAACCGGCCAGCGTTGGTGTGCCCGTCATAGTTGGACCAAGCACTTTTAATTTCTCTATGGTTGTAGAAAAGGGTATGCAAATGGGGGCGATTACACAGGTCGATAATGTGGAGTCAGCCATTGATTTAGCCGATGAGTGGTTGGAAAGTGCTCAGAGACTTCAGGAACTTAAACAAAAAGCCCTGACTTTTTCTCAGACTTACGTTGGTGCAACAGCACGCACAATGAAAGTGTTGGAGGGTATTGTCAAATGAAACAAATTCCTAATGTTGTGACGATTGCCGGGGTGGACCCTTCGGGCGGAGCTGGTGTATTGGCAGACATTAAAACCATAGGAGCACTAGGAGGCTATGGATGCGGTGTAATCGCAGCTCTTACGGCACAAAATACTTGCGCGGTAACCGGTGTTTATCCAGTGCCGGCTCATTTCGTGCGGGATCAGTTAAAAACTCTTTTTGAAGATGTCCACATTGATGCTGTGAAGATTGGCATGTTGTCAGATGAAGCAGTGATTGATGAGGTCGCTGCGGCGCTTCAAAAGTACGCTCCTCGTTTTGTGGTTTTGGACCCTGTTATGGTTGCTAAAAGCGGAGACAGGCTTTTGCCTGAAAACTGTGTCCTAGCTCTTAAGCAAAAACTTCTTCCTTTAGCTACTGTGCTAACCCCAAATTTGCCAGAAGCAGCAGCGCTTGCAGAAACTGAAGAAGTACAGGATATGGCTCAAATGCAGACTTTGGCCGATAAGCTCTTACCTTTCATGAAAAAAGGAAGTTGGCTTTTACTAAAAGGAGGGCATCTAAAGGGTGCAGAGGTTCCTGATTGGCTAACAAATGGTGCCGAGACTCATGTTTTTACTGCTACACGCATTGAAACAAAAAATACTCACGGAACAGGCTGCACTTTGTCATCAGCCATTGCAACACTTTTGCCGCAATGTGATACTGTCGCAGCAGCTGTAGAAAAGGCTAAGAAATATCTCTGGGAAGCTATTCAATACTCCGGTGAACTAACTGTGGGGCATGGTCACGGACCTGTACATCATTTTTATCAACAGTTTCATAACTAATTGATTTTATAAGGATTTTTTAAATATCTGAAAAAATATGAAATTTGGGGTTGCTTTTCGGAAAATGTATCTGTATGATTGCACTTCTCTGGCGGGTTAGCTCAGTCGGTTAGAGCAGAGGAATCATAATCCTTGTGTCCGGGGTTCGAGTCCCTGACTCGCCACCAGAATACCAAAAAGCCCAGGTGCTCCAACACCTGGGTTTTGTTTTATCTGCCGGCGGCTCGCATCGACTCAAACCCCGTAATTTCAGTCCTTCCATCGCAATCGCCCCATCCAATCCGTCCGACAAAACGCCCCAAAATCGTGCGCTCAGATCGAGAACAATCGCACACGAAATCTTGCCTATTTTCGCCCAAAGGGTGAGTAAATTGAGAGCCAGAGGGTGAGTGCGCACATCGCGCAAAGCCTTGGCACCGAGGCGATTGCGTGGCATTGTATTGCCAAGGGGTGAGTAAATGACACGCCAAAGGGTGAGTAAAGGGTGAGTAAAACGCAAATATCCACGCTATCGGACGGCATCCACGCCGTGGGCGGTGTGGTCGGTTTGCGTGTCAGTAAACAAGGACACAAAATTCGTTACCTTATGCGTTGGACTCGTCACGGAGTTCGACATGACTACTACCTCCCTCGTGATATATCGCTCACGGAAGCGCGAAAGCTCGGCGCCGAGTGTCGGTATCAATTAGACCGTGGCGAAGATCCTAGGGTGGAGCATAAACGCCGAGAGGTGGAAGCAATCGAAAAGCTCCATAAACTTGACGCCCAAAAATCGGTGTACTTAAAAACCTTTCGCAATGTGGCGGTTGAGTGGTTTGAGTATCAGCGCTCAATCAATGCCTGGGCTAACAATGAGAAAGGGGAACGCACGGCTTACCTGCGACTCCGTAAACATGTCTACCCACTGATCGGTAATCGAGTCATTCAAGAGCTTGGGGTTGAAGACGCCGTAAAAGTATTGACCCCTGTGTGGAAATCTAAGAATTCAGCCGACAAGATATACCAGCTATTGAGGCGAATATTCGAGTTTGCAATTATCAAGAAGTATTACGTTGGAGTTAATCCAATTGATAAGCGGGGATCGCTTGGGGTGCTGTTGCAACCGTTAACCCTTCAACGAACGGCAGGCGAGAACATGGCGGCATTGCCGTATGAGAGGGTGCCGGATTTAATGTGTGCCTTACTTAATAATGGTACGAATTCTGCCCTAGCGGTGGCTTTTTCAATTCTGACAGCCTCACGCTTCCGTGCTGTTCGGCTGTCAGAGTGGTCGGAGTGTGAATTGGACGGAGAGATTCCGCTTTGGCGTATACCGCCAGAGCACGACAAAAATAAAGGTCGAGGGATTCGGCATATACCTCTCAGTCCGCAGGCTTTGGTTATTCTCCAAAAGATGAAACCACGAAAGCATGATAAGTCGAGTTTTATTTTTCCAAGCGTTCGCGGTTTGGCATTGTGTGATTCGGTACCTTCAACCTTATTTCGTTCAATGAGTGCTGATCAAGTTCTGGCTGGGCAGGACCCGTGGGTAGATCCCTTGATGCTGGACTCCGACGGAAACCCAAAAGTAGCAACCCAACACGGGACTGCTCGGGCAAGTTTTAAATCTTGGGCAAAGTCTGACAGACTCGGTAACTTCGGTAAGTACTCAGAGGAATTAATCGAGGCGTGTTTATTACATTCAATCCGTAAGCGATACAACGGAGCATACGATAGGTCAACCTTTGATTTGGCTCGTTATCAATTATTCTGTTCTTGGGGTGAATATTGTTTCTCACGACTCGGAGAGTAATTACTGTACAAAGTTTTCTTCTGGGGTTGGGTTCGTGTGCGATTGTTCTCGATCTGAGCGCACGATTTTGGGGCGTTTTGTCGGACGGATTGGATGGGGCGATTGCGATGGAAGGACTGAAATTACGGGGTTTGAGTCGATGCGAGCCGCTTAACAAAATGCAAAGCGGGAGGTCATTTGACCTCCCGCTTCTTGAATTCTGGTGGCGAGTCAGTCGTTCATTTTTGACAATCGTGAGTGATTCGGCGTGTGATTGTTTCGGTGCCGCTTTTATACAACAGATCGTGCCTACGGCTCACCGTATTGCGACGTTGGCATCCTTCGCACGATCCACGTAACCCTGTACCCTAGACGGTGAGCGAGAGTGAAGTATCGCCTGAGTCTTGCAGCCACTTGCGAATCCGTCCAGCTTGATCGAGCCGTTAGGGTTCAAATCCACGTCTATCGTCAGCGCCGAGCATCCTTTGAATGTGTCGGTGAAGTCTGTGAGCTGAGGATTATGGACGAAGAGCCCCCTAGGCACACGTTGGAGGGTCCTACAACCCTCGAACGCACCGCTTAATGATCTTACATTTCCAAGGTGCGGAAGCGGCGCCAGGACCTCCTTTACGAAGTCCTGTCTGAAATCCAGGAGGGGATAGTCTCGAACGCCATCAACCCGTCGAATTTCGACGATGTCGTTTACCTTGAAGCTAACCCGATCAAGGAGCTGATCGGTCGGTTTCCCGTTGATCAAGATTTGAAACCCTTGAAGTCGATGCTTTGGACGACTCGTCAGTCGGAGATTGGTCAACGATTTGGAGGCTCTGAATCGGTAAAGATTGTCGTTCATCATGATATGGATTGCTCGATATACCGTATTAGTATTTACCGATTTAAGGGGAAATTTCCTGTTGGAGAGTTTTCGAACAATACCGATTCGTCTGTAACCCTTGACATTATTGGCAGTTATCGATGCCGTCTATCTCATTATCTCCTATAAGTGGAGATTGAACTCTCACTATGTGAGACGTTCTTGCTTATCAGTCGTCAGACTGTAAGTTCAATCATTGTGACTCACCCTCTTTACACACACAATCCAAGATTGTGACGCTGGGGCGAAGCCCTAGCGATCACGTTGTCGAGTGCGAGTGTCAGCGAGCGCTCGGCACCAGACACTTCTCTTTGAAAGATTCTTCGTTTGTTCCTTTCCCTATGTTGTCCGTCCATCCCACGTAAATCTTTCTTCCGAACATTCTCGTTGCCACTTCTTCGAATACCTTGATCGTATCTTCTTTGTCATATTTCCTTACGTACATCGCGTCGCAATGATGTAGATACGGGATCTTGCGTTTCAACAATTCCTTGCCGATCTCGATCATAAAGTCCGATTCAATCCTTTGTATCTCTTTGAATACCTTCGGCTTGCCATACAGCTCTTTCAGATACGGTCGCTCCTTCTCCATGATCGCCGTGATCCTCTTTAAGCGTTCTTTACTCAATGTCTTTGCACCCCTTCTTCTGCTTTGGTTATAGGCTTTAATTGTGCTTAACTCTGATTCTGCGTTTAACCTTATCAACGTGTACAGTTTCATGTCGTCGCGATTCATTTCGCTTTCGTGTAGTCCCTCGTAAACATAAAAATCTTGCTTCGGGTCTTCTTTGGTCTTGGCTAATACGTAGGTCTGGACATACGAACTCTTTATATCAATAGAAACGGCAAATTCTCCGTTAATCTTTAATAATGGTGTGAATTCCCTTTTTATTCCGTCGATACCTTTGTTACCGTAAATTCTGCCCATCAACCAGCTATCACCTTCTTTGTGATAGACAGCATGCGGCACGGTAGGGCTTACGGTACTTGATATTAGGAACCAAGAACGTAACAACTCCTGATTGTATACATGGCTGTCAAAAACACTTTGTCCTTTTCGGTTCTTCCACTCGTTCCTTACATTAGCTTTTTGATACTCGGATAAGTCAGCATACTGTCCCATGGACAGAGTCAAATCGCCGAGATTTTGTGCATACCGTTTTAGATATGAGATGTTCTTTTTCCAAAGAGACCTTTTGTATTTCGGCGTATCCTCACAAACAACCCATTTAAACCTAGGTTTGGGGAGTTTAATTTTTGTTCCCTTAGTCTTAGCCTTTTGAATAATTTCATCAATTTTTTGGGGGCTCTCCTTAATCTCTACCCGATGCCTGAATTCAATGTCAGGCTTAATTTTAGGAGTCGTAACTGAACCGATAATGTCCCCCACAAGTTGCTCTACGTGTTTGTAGAACTGATCATTGAATTGTTTCAGGTCAAGGTAAACTAAACCTCGGTTGAAATCTGAGTCTTCATAATCATTGAATCCTTGGTTATCGGTTCGTATTCGGCGCCCTTTCCGTCTCTTTACTAGATGAGCAGTGTCAATCAACCATTCAATGCATGATTGAAGAGACCAGTGCGTAAAAGTTATGTCTTCAACTTTAAAAACGATATCGGTTGTTTGGTGAGCGGTAGAAAACTTAAAAGCCATACCGTTGAGTACTTGAACTCTGTCAAGGGTCCACTCATCAAAGGACCTCACATTGCGAAGCGGAGCTAAAATTTTGTCGTTGCGAGCTCTGTGGAATGCCAGACAGAAAGACCAAAGTACCAAAATAAGAGCGGCTCGTTGCGTTTTCCTTCCCCCTTTCTTTCGGTAATAAGCACTCAAACAACATTCATCAACAGCTTGACTAAAACGACAAAATTTTCGATTCTTTGCATACGCCTCAATATTTCGAGGCATGAATTCATTCAATAAACCGAACTCTGTGAAGCCATCCAAGTCAAAAAAATCAGCACCGCGAGTTACTAACAGATTCACGATAAACACCCTTATTTGAAGATACCGTTAGCATAGCTGAATTACACTTGATTGGTAAGCTGTCCTTATAGTTTGTATGCCAGTCAATACCCTGGAATATTGGGGATTGATTGATCTTGCGCAGCATTGAATATGCAAAATTAGGATATAGTCCAGTTGCGCCAATTTTGATGGCTCAAGAGGCCATTTTGCAACTCAATATGGGAAAGCTCAGGGGAAATACCTCCGTTGGAATCAGGTTCCGCTCCGTTCACAGGAAGTCCCGGAACAAGTTTTTCATATTGCTGCAGACCGATTTCCGGAAAAGAAAGCGTTGTCCCCTCTCCCAGAACTTCCTGAACATGATCGCCTGTAAAGTAGACACCGGAATACAAGGAGTCATTGTCTAAGACGAAATCTCCATCATACTCTGTGCCGCCAATGGAAATTGTCATTCCGCTTTCTGCTTGCTTTCCGTTGGAATCTCTCAGTCCCTGGCTCCAGAGGCCAAAATAATCGCTCATAAAAGCATAGTGGCCGTTCGGAGTTTTTGAGACTTGTGTCAAGATGCCCAGAGCATGGGTAAGCTCATGTACAATCGTTGCTGGCAGGTGGAACCCATCGCCATTGTCAGGAAGGGCATGGAGCGGCTCGTGTGACCAGTCAAAAGTACCTATTAGTATGGCGGCTGATTTGAAATCGTCAAAAGATACCCATTCATCCTCCGGCAGGCTGGCCAGGTAGTTTTGCAACCGCGATTCATAGTCTTCATGAGTGAGAGCTGACGCAAAAAAAGTCAGATCATCGAAATCTACAGTAGAAACGCTCAGCGCCCCGGCACCTTCTCCGTTGCTTGGGAAAATAAGTATGGGAATGGGGTTAGTATTGGCTGCCTGAGGGGCAAGTATCCGAGCCCAATAATCGAGCCCTTCGCAGATGCTGTTGATTTCTTTCTTATCGACCGTACCTTGCGCAGCGACCCCCCAGAAATTATCGGATTCGCCTTGTTCAAGAATGTGTAACCGAAATAAGCCAGTGTCTTCAGGGAAAAAGAGATCATAACTAGCCCAGGAGATCTGAGAGCAAACTCCAAGAATGCCAAGAACAGGGATTTGCCAGAAAAAGCGTTTCATAGTCGTTATCTGCGTTAGTTGGGCGCTTTGCCGATTTTAACCCTTGTCTTTAAGATAAAGTAGCCAACGCACTGATAATTGACGGCTATCGTATTGACGTTTTAGTTGATGAAGCTAAATAAATGGCCAATGATTCCTGTATTGCACTGATGGCGATTCCTTTTATGGGTGAAGTTGCTGCTGGATGTACTGAAAAGAGGAGCTCGAAATACTCTTGGTCATAAGTGGTTGAGAAGTTATCTGAGATTGAACCTAATGACCTACAAAAACTTACATGACTGGCTAAACAAGCCGGATATTGTCCGGCTCAAGATGCCGCAAAGGTTCCCTCAGGCCAGTTTATTTTGCATAAATGGTGAAATGAAGATCAGGATTTTTGGGACAGTAGTGTAAAAAATCCTGAGATTTCAGGGCAAATTTGATAAGCCGCGCTCCCGACGGTTCCATTACATGCATTCGCTGTGAACCTGGTTAGGCCGGGAACGGAGTAGCCATAGCAAAGTGAATGTAGTAAGGCTCGCTATTTCTTTTGAACTATTAAAAAAAAACAATAAGGAGCACGTCTAGCGTTAGCTACCGATAAGCGGAAATTTTTCTTAATTTTTTTCAAAATGAAAAGCGATTCTCTAAGAAAGAAGGCTGTTACTAAAGCTTTGTTAATTAACTTTTGCTAAAAGTACAGTAGCCGCCAACACAGCAAAAATGCAGGCACTTGCTTTATTGAGAATGTACTGCATACGAGGGCTAAGGAGTCTTTCGGCCAAACTTCCCGCACACCATGCCAACACTGAAAAAATAATTAAAGTAAGTCCCATAAACGTCAAACCCATAATAAACATCTGAATCATTACATCAAAATCAGACGTCCCTTCACGAATGAATTGAGGGAAAAAAGCCAAGAAAAAAATCAGCACTTTGGGATTAGTGATATTCATTAAAACACCACGGCGCCAATATTGAAAAGAAGATAATTGCTCAGCCCCTTTTGCACCGGTCTCCTTTTTATCTACCGGAGCGTGCCAAGCACCCCAAGCTAAGTAAAGCAAATACGAAGCGCCAAGACACTGAATTAAGAAAAGTAATACCGGCGAAGTAGCAACAACAGTCGCGACACCTAAAGAAACTAAACAAGTATGAAAACAAACACCGACACATAAGCCCAACGTTACAAAAATTCCGGCACGAGGCCCATAAATCGCAGATTGCAAGGTAACAAAAATATTATCCGGTCCCGGAGCAACTACCAAAATGGCTGCTGCGATGAAAAAGCTTATCCACAAATCAAAAGGCATTATTTTTCTCCGAAATGAAGTTAATATTTAATTGGGCCATTTTATGGTTCTAATGGTTGGTCATCTATTACTTTAAGTTCAAGAAAAACAAGTTTTAGAATTACTAAAGTTCGCAGAGGCTTGAGGTCCTGTTATGAATAGTGCTTTAACGGCTTTACGAAAAAATCAGACTGTTTTCTTGAGATTAGCCGAAATGCGTTCTGTCTCAGATACCGCAATCGCTCTTGGCGTGACACCGGGAGCCGTCAGTCAGTCTTTAAAAAAATTGGAAATATCTTTAGGCCTGGTTCTTTTTGATCGTCAATGTCGCCCTTTGAAGTTAACGCGCGAGGGAGCAGAGCTCAGGAAAATTTTGTTAAGTACTGAATCGCAACTATCCAACGCTTTGCTCGAATTACAACAAAAAAGTCGTACACATCCTACTGTTGGTATAGGTTTAGTGGAATCCTTTATGGAATCTGTAGGGGATGTTTTAGCCAAAGAACTTTTTTCTTTGTCCTATCGAGTTCGTTTGACTTCCGGAACCCCTGTGGCACTTGAACAACAGCTTATAGATGGATTAATTGATGTTGCCTATACATGGGAAGTTCCTGTTGACAAGGTTAATTTTTCAAGCAGTGTTTTTTTACAACAACCCTTTGTTTTGGTTTTACCCAGGTTTTTTGCGAATCAGAAGGACCTTTTTACGTGGCGTGATGATATTTGGAAAGTACTTCATGAATCTAATCTTCCTCTAATTGAGGCTCCAAGAATCGCTGATTCGGTTTCAGAGCCAACAGTAGATTTTCTTAAAACAACCGGTTTTAATTACCGTTCAAATTTTGAAATTGAGGACAATAGCAATCAAGTAATGCTTGTTTCTCAAAATGTCGGATGGGCTTTGCTGCAACCTTTATGTTTGTTGGATTCGCGTCTGCCTTTAAATAAACTTGTGTTAATAGAAGTCCCTAAGCATCGTTTTCAGATATACAAAATTATGCGTTCAAACGAAGAAAATCCTATTCCAGCGATGGTAGACCGCATAATCAGCCCTTTAATTGAACAACAACTGGAAAATGGTTTAAAGCTTTTAAAGCATCATTAAACAGTTACACCAATCGTCAAAAAACCTCATACTTTGCTTGTCAAAAGTGATCAATTTCTTTACGACAACACTGATTTTTGTTGCTTCATAGCGAAGCGATACGCTTCCAAGCCATGGTAGCCAAAGTCTCTTTTTTCGGGAAGTTATAGGTGAAGACTACTGATTGGCCATAGATGTAGCACAATATATGCAAGCAGCATGAAAACTGTTGTAATTTAAGGGGGCGGTTCAAAAGTAGCCGCATTCAGTCACAAGTGCTCTGTCACGACTAACATCTGTTCCTAGAGTGGTGAGCATGTCGCCCACAATAGCACTATTGATGCCAGCTCTCAAAGCCAAGCGAGTCGCCTCTTCAGATAACCGTCGTCTGCCTCCAGCGAAACGAAGGTACGCTTTGGGGTTGGCAAACCGGAACATAGCGATCGTTCGAAGAATTTCTTCTTCTGAAATTCGTTCAATGTTCTCTAAAGGGGTTCCTGGGATCGGCTCTAGAATGTTTATCGGAATGGAGGGAACATCTAGCAAGCGAAGAGCTCTAGCTAGTTGTGCTCGAGCTTGCCTGCTTTCTCCCATACCAATGATGCCTCCGGAGCAAATCTCTAATCCGGCTTTTCTGGCAGCCAGAAGGCTTTTCACTTTATCCTCAAAAGTATGAGAGGTACATACGCTAGGGAAAAAACTCTCTGCAGTCTCTAAATTGCAATGACAACGGCTCACCCCGGCTTGAGCTAATTCCGTAAACTCTTTTTCAGTGAGTAATCCGGCGGAAATACAGATTTCCAAAGATGTTTCTTTTTTTAGTTTTTTAACAATCTGAGCCGTTTCACGAACTTCTCTGGCAGATAATTTCCTGCCGCTTGTCACAAGGGAAAAGCGGGTGGCTCCGGCTTGTTGAGCGGCATTTGCACATCTAGTGATTGTTGATGCATCAAGAAGGGGATAAACATCACAATGAACGCTGTAATGACGGGACTGGGCACACCACTGACAATTCTCAGAGCATTTTCCGCTTTTGGCATTAACAATGGCACAGAAATTAAAAATTCGGCTTGCTTTTAGAGTCGTAATTTCGTGTGCGGCCTCAATGAGTTCATTGAGCGGATTGGCGGCAATACTTAAGAGTGTTTCTTCATCGAACACTTCTTCATTGATTGCACGAGTTTTAAAGGATTGTAAATTTTCCACGTTATGATCTAATTGAATGAGAGGGATATCGGTTAAGCGCCAATATTAGCAATAAAAAAGGCCTCTGAAGGAAATACCTCCAGAGGCTCAATCTCATGTCGTCAGAAGCGATAAATGTTATTTATCTTCGCCCGGGACAATGAAAATAGGCATTCTGCAAGACGCAACCATGGCCCGGGTGGAGCTACCGAATACGAGCGAGCTGATACGGCCTTTACCATGAGAGCCCATCACGACCATATTGAGGTTTTCATCAGCATATTTCGTTAACGTTGTTTGCAATGAGCCGCGCAATTCAACGGCTTTTGCTTCGAGTCCAGCAGCTTTTAGTTGAGCCAACGGTGATTCAATCGCGCCCAAGAACTCTTCTTTTTCATATTTGGGCAGCAATTTATCGACTTCAAGTACACCTTTATCGAGAAATTCTCTCGGCACAACCTCCTCAGAAGCATGCACATAAATCACTTCAAAAGTAGCGTTTTTCCCGAATAAGCCTTTATTCTGGATGGCAAATTTTGTGCACAAGTCACCGAACCCGGAACCGTCTACTGCGATACCGATGCGCAAGTTTTCATCCCTGGGCGTGTAGTGTTCTCGGCAAACCAAAACCGGGCAGGCGGCGCGAGCAATCGTACCTAGCGAGACAGAGCCTAAATAAAGGTTCCTCAATGCACTTAGTCCGCGAGCCCCCATAATGACTAGGTCGGCTCCGATTTCGCGAGAATACTCAGCAATCACTTTGGCCGGATGACCGATCTTGCTTGTTTTGATGACATTTTCAGGTAATGTGGCAATGTCTTCGGCCATGTCTTCAAAAACGGCCTTGATCTTGTCATCGTAATACCAAGATTGGATATCAAAATCACCTTCTTCAGTCGGATGCTCAATATAAGGTCTTTGAACATAGAGCAATTCAATTTGCGGTTTTTCAGATTCAAGCCAATCTTTTCTGCTATTGACAAAACGAATCGCTTCACGGCAGTCCGCACCACCATCAATAGGGATTAATACACGCATAAGACACTCCCTTTCTGAGTGATAAAAACCTTTAAACTCAATTGGTTAATGAACGATATTGAGTTTTTTTCTTTAATTTCAGTGTACGCTTATTCCGTAGAAACGATTAAGGGTTTACGCTAATTTTTGATTAAAGGCAAAAGAAAGCCCGGACGAATGTATCCGGGCTAGCAATACTGACTTTAAAGTTTGTTTTAGACGTTTGGAACAACCAAAATCGGAAGATTGGTTGCGGCAATCATTGCGCGGGTGGCACTGCCGAAAACCAGGGATCGTAAAGCTCCCTTACCGTGTGTTCCCATGACCATCACATCCAAATGCTCATCGGCATATTTCGGAAGAACATATTCTGGATCACCAATGAGTTTGACTGCCTTAACCGGAACACCGGCTACATCAAATTTTTCGACTGGAGTTTTAACCGATGCTTCAAACTCTAAGCCTTGAATCTCTTCCCAAGTCATCTGCGGAGGAATTGGTCCTTCATTGACAAAGTCGGGAGCATAAAGGGGATCATCAGGTACGACATTTATAATTTCAAAAGTCGCATCGTCTCCAAAGAATTTGCGATGGGCAATTAAATAGTCAGCGCACTTGGGGCCAAATGGAGAGTCATCAACAGAAAGCCCGACATGCAAGCCCGAGGGTTTAAGCTCAGTGGTCTGACGGAACACTAAAACAGGGCACTTGGAAGAGGCAATTGTTGCGAGAGAAACAGAACCCAAATAGAGATTTTGCATAGCGCTCAAACCCCGAGCACCCATAACGATCAAATCGGCTCGCTGTTCATTAGCATACTCAGGGATAAGCTGCGCCGGGTGACCGACTAGTGAGGTTTGCTTTACTTGCATCGGAATGGCTTGAATTTCTTCGCGCATACCGGCCCAAACCGCTTTGGCTGTCGCTTCGTAATAGGCCTTTAGGTTAAATTCACCTTGTTCGGTGACGCGGTCAACAACAGGTTTTTGAACATATACCAATTCGACTTCAGGTTTTTCGTGTTCAAACCAATCTTTTTTAGAGGCAATGAATTTAATCGCTTCACGGCAATCTCTGCCGCCGTCAACAGGAACTATCACACGCATAAATCGATTCTCCATGTTGTTTTATGAATAACTGAGGGAAGCAAAAATTCTTAAAATTCAACGAGTTGTAAACTAGGAAAATTTGCCTGTCTTACTAATTCCAGTGTACTCCGATATTGTCCCGCACGAGCACTTTTTTTCGTGCTTGCCTCAATAGATATTTTTCACTTAAATTGAAGAAAAAGCCTTGAAAATCAGTCTGAAAAGCGATTTTGTTCGGACTATAATTGAAACTTTCTTTGACTTACGACAAGCGAATAATTATGCAAGATTTGTCCCAGATCATTGCCCAAGCTCAAAGTGCTTTTTCCGAAGCGGCAACGCCGGCAGCACTGGAAGATGCAAAGGCTAAATTTTTAGGGAAAACCGGTTCAATTACGGTTTTGATGAAGGGTCTCTCAAAACTCACGCCTGAAGAAAAGCGTGAGATGGGACAAGCTTTAGGCTCTGCCAAGCGAGCGGTTGAAAAGGCTTTGGAGGCTCGCCGTGAAGAATTGGCGAATGAAAAGTTGGCAGCTCGCCTGGCAGCCGAAGCGCTTGATGTCACCTTACCCGGCCGCAAGTATCCCCAAGGCGGTGTGCACCCGGTCATCATGACGCAAATGCGTATTGAGGAAATTTTCCGCTCTATTGGCTTTGATGTGGCTGACGGTCCGGAAATTGAAACGGACTGGTACTCGTTTACAGCATTAAATAATCCGCCTAACCATCCGGCTCGCTCCATGCAGGATACCTTCTACGTTGATATGAAGGATGAAACGGGTAAGCTTTTGCCTTTGCGCCCGCACACTTCTCCGATGCAGGTTCGCTACGCTCGCACACATACGCCGCCGATTAAGGTTTTAGCTCCTGGCCGTACCTATCGCGTCGACAGCGACGCCACTCACTCTCCGATGTTCCACCAGGTTGAAGGCTTGTGGATTGATACAGATGTGAGCTTTTCGGATTTAAAGGGCGTATATACGGACTTTTTGCGTCAATTCTTTGAAACGGATGAATTGAAAGTTCGCTTCCGTCCAAGCTATTTCCCGTTCACAGAACCCTCTGTGGAAGTCGACATGATGTTTACCAGTGGCCCCAAAAAAGGGCGTTGGCTCGAAATTTCAGGTGCAGGCGAAGTGCACCCCAATGTTGTTCGTAACTATGGTCTGGATCCTGAACGCTATATCGGCTTTGCTTTCGGGTCCGGTTTGGAACGCCTGACGATGTTGCGTTACGGGATTGATGATTTACGTCTTTTCTTTGAGGGCGATTTGCGTTTCCTCAAACAATTCAATCGTTAATGGCTAAACAATTTTTAAAGAGAAAACAAGATGTTATTTTCTGAAAGCTGGTTACGTTCCTATATTAATCCGGATCTGACGACCGATGAGTTGTGCGAAGCCATGACGATGGCAGGACTTGAAGTCGAAGAGGTGAGCTCGGTGGCTCCCGCCTTCTCTGGAGTGGTTGTTGCCCGAGTGCTCTCGGTACGAGATCATGAAAACTCTGACCATTTGCACATTTGCCAAGTTGATGTCGGTGAGGGCGACGAACCTTTGCAAATCGTTTGTGGTGCACCCAACGTTCGTGAGGGTATTTTGGTGCCGTGCGCCAAAATCGGTGCTGTGTTGCCCGGTAACTTCACAATTAAAAAAGCGAAAATGCGCGGTGAAGTCTCGATGGGCATGCTTTGTTCTGCCCGTGAATTAGGTATCACGGAAGATCATACGGGTCTTTGGATTTTGCCTGAGGGTTTGACGGTTGGTGAGGATATCCGTAAGGCTTGTCACCTTGACGATAAGAAGATCGAAATCAAGCTCACGCCTAACCGCGGAGATGCCTTGTCGTTGATCGGTGTGGCGCGTGACCTGCACGCCATTACGGGCGCTCCCTTGACGCTGCCTGAAATGCCCGATGTGCCTGCCAATTCCGATACGAAGATTGACATCAAGATTGAAGCGCCTGATTTGTGCGGCCGCTACACGACGCGCCGTATTGATAATCTCAATATCCACGCTCCGACACCGCAATGGATGAAGGATCGCTTGGAAAGAAGCGGTCAGCGCAGCATTTCCGCTTTGGTCGATATCTCCAATTACGTGATGCTCGAGACCGGAATCCCCACGCACTTTAGCGATGCCAAGAAGATTGCGGGCGGCGCTTATACGGTTCGTTGGGGTAAAGAAGGCGAAAAAATCGAACTTTTAAACGGCCAGACCGTTGAAGTGGACGCGGGTTTAGGCGTCATTTGCGACGCCGAAGGTCCGAAGGTCTTAGCCGGCATTATGGGCGGCGAAGACACGAAGGTGACCGATGAAACAACCTGTATCTCCATCGAGTCTGCCTTCTGGCACCAAAAAGCTATCCAGGGGCGCTGCCGCAGATTGAATTTCTCTACCGATGCGGCCTATCGCTATGAGCGCGGTGTGGACTTCGGTCAAACCGGACGAGTGCTCAATTACATCACGCGTTTGGTGACGGAAATTTGCGGAACCGAAACAACCGCTATCGGTCCGGTGATTGACGCAGTGACCGTTTTACCTGAACGTCATGAAGTCACAATGCGAGCCGATCGAGCCCGTAAGGAGATCGGTATGGATATCGATACCGCTACGATGGCCGAATGCTTTAAGCGTCTGGGCTTTGAATTTACGTTAAAGGATGAAGTCTTTAGTGTAAAGGCGCCGACTTATCGCTTTGATATTGAAATTGAGGAAGATTTAATTGAAGAGGTGGCTCGTTTGGTGGGCTACGAAAAGCTTCCCGACGTGCCCCCGATGGCTAGGGCCAATATGCATTCTCGTCAAGAAGAAATGCGTAGCGTCCATAGCCTTCGCTTAAAGCTCGCCGATCTGGGTTACCAGGAACTGATTAATTTCAGCTTTGTTCCTCGTGAATGGGAAAAAGACTTCGCAGGCAATGACAATCCGATTGAGCTTTTAAATCCGATTGCAAGTCAATTGTCCGTGATGCGCACACAAATGATCGGCGGTCTGGTTGATATTCTTAAATATAACCTCAACCGCAAGATTACAAGTACCAAACTCTTTGAAGTGGGTCGCATTTTCCGCCGTGACGACTCTGTTGAAACGACAGAACACTCGGTTAAGGGCGTTGATCAGCCAGTGCGAATTGCAGGCTTACTTTACGGTGACGCTATGGGCGAACAATGGTCAGTGCCTGCCCGCTTGGTTGACTTCTTTGATGCTAAAGGAGATGTAGAACGGTTAATAGCTCCGCTTGAAGCCTCTTTTGTCGCAAAGAGCTATCCGGCTCTTCATCCTGGTCGCAGTGCTGCTATTTTGTTAAATGGTCATGAGATCGGCTTTGTGGGCGAACTGCATCCGAAATTGCAGCAAAAATATGGCTTACCTCATGCTCCGATTGTTTTTGAAGTAGATGTTGGCTCTATTTTGCGTAAAGATGTGCCGTGGCATACACCAGTGAGCAAATTCCAGCCGATTACACGTGATATTAGTGTTGTAGTACCGCACGGTGTGACATATGAAGCTTTGCAAAAGGCTGTTGCTGAGGCTACTCACAATGATAAGCGGTTAAAGGGTTTTGTTTCTCTGGAACTTTTTGACCTTTATCACAAAGCTGCAGAAGGTGATAAGCCCGCAGAAGTCAGTATGGCTTTCCGTATGACCATACAGCCTGAAGATGAAAATTATTCGGGTGAAGAAGCTGAAAGTGCATTGCAAGCCGTTGTTGAAGCTTTGGCTTCTCAGGGTGCGATGTTGCGTCAGTAGTTCGCTGTCAGACTGAATCACCAAATTAGTCGGGGCCTTTTAAAAGAGGCCCCGACTTGTCCAAAAGCATAAAAACAGCTGAGAAATCAAAGGAAAATCATTTCTTTGGTACAATGCACCCATTGTAAAATCATGATTGAAGAGAGAGTAAGATGGAAACGAAAACCATGACGAAAGCCGATTTGGTGGAGATGCTTTTTAATCGTATGGGGATTAATAAACGCGACGCCAAGGATATGGTGGATGCCTTTTTCGATGAAATCCGCACAGCACTTGAAAGCGGCCGCACTGTTAAGCTTTCTGGATTCGGCAATTTCCAATTGCGCGATAAAGCTCAGCGTCCGGGACGTAATCCTAAAACAGGTGAAGAAATTGCTATTACGGCTCGCCGCGTGGTGACTTTCCATGCTAGTCAAAAACTGAAGGAAGCGGTCGCTAAGACTCACCCCTCCATGCGCGAAAATAACAATCTTTAATGCTTCGGGAGGACCACTATGGCTTCTGAAGAACCGGTACGCATGCTCGAGTCCGATAAGGACTTTGAGCTCACCGAATTAGATGCTCCAGAAGAGGAACTTCTGGGGCGGTATTTGCCGATTGGCGACGTGGCTAAATCCATTGGAGTCAATCCCTCTGTTTTGCGTTTTTGGGAGCAGGAGTTCCCGCAATTGCGACCGACCAAGCGGGGGAATCGCCGTTACTACTGTTCGGAAGATGTGGCCTTAATACGCACCATTCAGCACTTACTCTACGAAGAGCATTACACGATTTTAGGTGCGAGAAATAAAATTCACGAGCTGCAGGTCCAAAATAAAGTCAAGGGAATTTTGGATGAAAAGGCCAGTGCACCTTTGCAGATTAAGCCCAAAGAGCCCTCAATTGACTTGCAGGTAACGCTTAATGAATTAAAGGCCATTCGTGCCATCTTGAGTTCGCCCGCCCTGGAGGAGTCACTTCGCCAGGAGAGGCAGGCCAAAGAGAAAGCCGAGCGTGACGCGGTAGAAAATTTCACTTTGGTATCGGAAGATTTAAACGAACTCCTGGCGAGAGAAGCTGAGGAAGAGGCTAAAAAATCTGAGTTTGAAGATGACTCTGATGCTCAGGAGGAAGTCACAGCGCCTCATTCATATGACCTGGGGGCTATCGGCGTGGATAGCGACGATTTTCTGCAGCCCAGTCCTAAGATCGGTGATATGAAAATTCCTTCAGAGAAAAAAGAAGAGACGCCTCAAAAAGAGGAGTCGGCTTCTAAGCCTAAAGTAGATACTTCTCACTTAGTTGTGCCTCCGTTACCCGGAGAGCGCCAAGCCTTTACAGTGGGCATGAAGGTACCGAAGAACCACGAACAGTCTCTGATTTACGGTTCTCCTATGATGTGGAAGAAAAAATAATTAAGAACCTATTTTTCATTGAGGGGATGTTTGCTAAAAATAACGGGATTGTGTAATATTCCCATCCTTACGTCGGGGCGTAGCGCAGCCTGGTAGCGCACTTGCATGGGGTGCAAGGGGTCGCGAGTTCGAATCCCGCCGCCCCGACCATTGAATTTAGAAAGGAGATCGTTTAATCGGTCTCCTTTTTGCTTTTAAAGCTCCCAGACGCTGTGAACGACAACTTCCGGAGCAACGTAATAGCGTTCAGGTGTCATTGAAATGATGCTTGCCTGTCCGGTCGGAATCTTCATATCTTTAAATTTTTTTATCCACTTTGCATCATGACTGTCGGGACTGCTTTTAGCTTTTATTTCCACGGGGAAATATAGCCCCTTTGAATGAATCAGCAGGTCAATTTCCATACCGGCGCTGTCACGGTAGAAATAAAAATCCGGTCTCCTGCCGTTATGGCACCAACTTTTTAAAATTTCAGTCACGACGAAAGTTTCAAAGAAACTGCCGCTATTGGGGTGCCGTTTGAGTTCCTCAACGCTTTCAATGTGTAAACACGCTGCCATGAGACCCGTATCAGCCATGTAAAGTTTTGGACTTTTGACGATTTGTTTATTGATGTTTGACGAAAAAGGTTTAAGCAGGAAAATAATGCCGCTTGCCTCTGCAATGGATAGCCATCTGCGGATCGTCGGAATGGACACACTACACATTTGAGCCAGTGTCTGCAGTTTTAGTTCTTGTCCTGAACGGATGGCGATGGCTTGTAGGAATTTTTGAAATTCCAGGGTTTTATCGACACCCGTTAAGGCAGCAATATCCCTTGAAATGTAGAGATCCATTAACGAGTCGAAAAACCAAGAGCGCGCTTGCTCATCGGCATCAAGGACTCTAGGCCAGGCTCCTTGAAAAATAATCGGCCAAATATCTTCTTTGTTTTTCTCGTTTAAGTTCCCAGGCTCCTTATCCGGGCGGTAAGGTTTTTGTTCCAATCCTTTCCCAAAACGCTCGTAAATGGACATAGGCCAGAGATCAAACGAGACAAGTCTGCCGGGAAGTTTTTCAGAAACATTACTCATGAGGCTCAGGCGTTGTGAGCCGCTAATCCAATATTGTCCGGTTTTTGAATCGGCGTCTACAGCTTCTTTCATAGCCCGAAAGAGATCAGGAGCCAGTTGAATTTCATCAATAGTTGCCGGAGCAGGGTTGGATCTGAAAAATTCTTCAGGCGCCTCTAAGGCATTTATTCGCTTTGCCGCATTATCTAGAGTGACGTATTGTCGAGATGAGTCGGATAAATGTTGCAAAAGAGTGCTTTTACCGGACTGGCGCAATCCTGAAAGCATCACAATTTTGAAAGTGTTGGATGCTTTTTCAATGATGGGCTCTAAGGTTCTTGGAAGATATTGATCAGATAGCATATGGATATTCTATAAAATTGAATATACATGTTCTATTTTATGTAATGTGTTTATAAAGTCAATGATTTTTAAAGAATTTTTATGAGTCAAATGAGTGAATTAGAGAAATAATTCCTGCAAGTCAGATAGAAAATCCCAGCCCTTATCAGAAGCAACAATCCGATCAAGGGGTTCGGGCATTAATCCTAAAGCTTGCGCTTTGCGAATCTGTTTTTGAATGTCTTCAATGCGTAAGTCTGTTCGATCATTCAATAACTCCAGAGGTACTCCTTTTCGCAATCGAAGCACATTGAGCATGAATTCAAAAGGCTGATCTTCTTTTTCAACTGTTCTTTTGTGTGCGACAGCAGAGTCTTCTAATGCGTGTTTGATAAAACTCTCAGGCTGCCTATACCGGGCTTCTCGTACGATAGTCCCGTCAGGCAGCGAAACTTTGCTGTGAGCCCCGGCGCCGCAGGCAAGGTAGTCTCCGAACTGCCAGTAATTGAGGTTATGTTGGCACTGAAGACCCGGTTTGGCGTAGCCCGAGACTTCGTAATGCTCAAACCCCGCTCTTTCAAGTGTCTGGCTCACGAGGTCCTGCATCTGATAGATCGTATCGGCATCCGGAATCCCTTCCGGTACGTGTTTAGCAAAGACGGTGTTGGGCTCAAGCGTGAGCTGGTAGAAGGATAAGTGAGTACTTTCTGACTTGATAGCTTCTGAAAGCTCAAATTCGAGCTCAGAGAGCGTTTGCCCGGGTAGGGCAAACATCACGTCCAAATTGAAGTTATCAAACGTTTCACGGGCGATTTGGATGGTTTGAAGGGCATCACTGCGGTTGTGAATTCTCCCCAAGCGTTTTAAGAGCTCGTCGTTAAAACTCTGGATGCCCATAGAGAGCCGATTAATGCCGATTGATCGATAGGCTTTGAAGTGTGCCGTATCTACAGTGCCTGGATTAGCCTCAAGAGTAATTTCAATGTTATGGGCGAGAGAAAAATTCGCCTGAACAAAATTTAAAAAGCGCTCCAACTCTTTAGGGGCAATAAGCGAAGGTGTCCCGCCTCCGATAAAAATGCTGATGAGCTGACGTTTCCGAGCGTATTGAACGGACGTTTTGAGATCGGCAATGAGAGCATCGATATAGGGGACTGAAGGGTCGCAGGCATGAGGCAGGGCGTGAGAATTAAAGTCACAGTACGGACACTTTCTCACGCACCAGGGCCAGTGAACATAAAGGGAGAGCGGAATATCGGCGCTTCTCATAGAGCCCAGCGCTTTTTCATCTCTTCAATTAATTTGACCATGGCTTGTCCGCGGTGGCTTACAGCATTTTTTTCTTCTGCAGTAAGTTCTGCTGCCGTTTTTCCGATTTCAGGCAAAAGAAAGTGCGGATCATAGCCAAAGCCGCCTTCTCCTCTCGGTGTATCAACGACCTCTCCGTACCAACGGCCTTCGGCAATAATGGGCTCGGGGTCATCGGCACTGCGCACAGCTACCAAAACACAGGTGTAGTGAGCACCACGGTCATTGGCTCCCTGAAGTTTTTGCACTAAAAGAGCGTTATTTTTTTTGTCGTCTCCCGGCTCTCCAGCAAAACGCGCGGAATGCACGCCAGGCGCCCCGCCCAAGGCATTAACGCAAATACCTGAGTCGTCAGCAATGGCAGGAAGTCCCGTGAGCTTAGCGGCATGTCGCGCCTTTGTGAGACAGTTTTCAAGGAATGTCCCGTAGGGCTCTTCAGCGGCAGGGATGTTAAATTCGCCTTGCGGATGCACTTCAACATTGAGCGGTGCCAAAAGGCGGTTAAATTCCCGAAGTTTGCCTTTATTGTTGCTCGCTAAAACAATTTTCATTTGAAAAATCCCGTTAGGCTGTTAATGCGGCTTTTTGCAATTCAATAATCTGGGCAATGGCTGACTTTGCCAAAGCGGTCATCTGCGCCATCTCATTTTCCGTAAAGGGTTCGCCCTCAGCGGTTCCCTGAATTTCTACGAATCGCCCATCGCTTGTCATCACAAAATTCATGTCGGTTTCACTGTGACTGTCTTCAGGGTAATCCAAATCAACAACCGGTGTTCCTTCAAAAATACCGGCGCTCACTGCAGCCACTTGGCCTTTAAGCGGACTTTCCGCAATTTGCCCCTTGGCAAGCATCGTTTGAATGGCTAATGCTAAAGCAACCCAGGCACCTGAAATGGAAGCGCAGCGCGTGCCGCCGTCGGCCTGAATCACATCGCAATCCAACTGAATGGTGAAGTTGTCAATCTTTGTGCGATCCACCACTGCGCGCAAAGCGCGCCCGATTAAGCGCTGAATTTCCTGCGTTCTCCCGGACTGTTTCCCTTTGGCAGCTTCCCGGTCGCAGCGCGTGTGTGTTGCGCGCGGTAAAAGACCGTATTCAGCAGTGACCCAGCCTTCAGCTCGGTCTAGCAGGAATTTGGGTTTCCCGGCGATGACGCTTGCCGTGCAGATGACCTTGGTGTTACCTACTTCTACGAGTACCGAGCCTTCGGCGTGCATCGTGTAGTGGGTGGTAAAGCGCACGGGGCGCATTTCATCGGGTTTGCGGTGAGAAGGACGTTCAAACATTGTTTTTTTATCCTCACAAAATTTTTTCAGAATTCTTTTCGCGTTTTTTCAGACGCGGCTCGAATAACATGGTGCCGCCCATAGCTGCAGTCCACGGTCCCCTGACATTATCTTGAGGGCGCCAGTGCTGAGCGGCATCGTCGCTAACGTAAAAGCCTTTGTCTGTCTGAGCAAAGAGTTTGTCACCAAGCCCATCCAGTGCAACAAACATCCCTAATTCTTTGCTGATAAAGCGGGGGTGCCAGAATTTGCCTTCTTGGCTCGAAACATAAATACCTTTTTCGCAGGAGGCAAAGAGTTTGCCTTGGAAATGAAGAAGCGAGAAAAAGTGCCCGCAGGCTTTCCCATCATATTTCAGGCGCCAGCGGGAGCCCGAAGAAGCTTGGAAAATAGCATCATTGCAGGCATAAAGCATATTTTCATAGCTTTCGATATCGACAAACTCTGCGCCTTTGCGCTGGGGACTCACTAAAGTGAATCGGGCAGCGTCAGCGGGGGAGCTATAGATGCCGGAATCGGTCACTAAAAATAATGCTCCACGATGAAATGTCAGACCGCGAAGGGCTCCCAGAGGTTGCGCTTCATCTTCATAGAAAATGGACCACGTTTGGCGAAAATCATGACTGATCTCGACCCGATTAAAAAGATAGTTGAGTCGAAAAGAAGCGTCCGGAGCATCAATCACTAAAGGCATTCTTTTTTATTTCCAAAAATATTCGTGCAATTTTAAATCAAAGGCAGGATACAGGAAATTAGGCACAGATTACAGTCGAAAAGGGAATCAAAAGAACAGAAAACCCAACCTGAAAAGTAAATAGACTTAAAGAAAATACTAAATAAGATATAACTGTTAATTATCAAAGAAATAGAGTGCCAACAGTTGATAATAGTTTTTCCGATTGTTGTTAAAAAGATACACGAATTTTCTGAAAAGCCTTCTTAAATTTGACATGGGGGGGGTATGTGGTAGGAAAATTCCAGACAGCAAAGCAAGTCTCAACTGCTTTCAAATTTCCAAAAGACATCTTCTTTGAAGAAGGAAAACTTATTATGAAAAAGACTTTAGCTGCTGTCGCAATTCTCGGCGCATTCGCCGGCTCTGCTCTTGCTGCCGACGTTACTCTTTACGGTCGTGTCAATCTTGGTTTGAACTATACCCACGTTGATAAAGACGGTGCTGCAGATGTGGACAAATGGGCTCTCAAGTCCGGAGACGCTACAGGTTCCCGTTTCGGTATTAAGGGTGAAGAACAAATCTCTGAAGGTTTGACGGTCGGTTTCCAATTGGAACATGGCTTTAACGCTGATGACGGCGCTGACGCAGATGCTTCCAAGGCTTTCTCCCGTGAATCTCGCTTGTATGTGAAGACCGAATACGGTACGTTGCACATGGGTCGCTTCGGTGCCTTGGATTCTGCTACGGGTTCTGTTGACGTGACGGCTGGCTTTACCGCTTCCGGTACGGGTTACGGTGAGATCATTAATGACTACGGCCGTGTTATGAAGAACTACAGCCGTTTGGATAACTCTATTGCTTACACCTCTCCGGAATTCGCCGGTGTGAAGTTCCACGCTATGGCCTCTTTGGGTCAAAGCGATTATATGAAAGACCTTGTGGAGGTGGATTACAAGGGTGAAGAATCCTCTCACGAAGTTGACCGTTACTATGGCTTGGGTGTGACCGGTCAGTGGGGTGCCTTGGGTGCCGGTTTGGTCGTGAGCCAAATGGATTTGGGTAAGAGTCAGGGTAAGAAGGATTATGAAGATGCTGACGATGCTGTCAATGTTACGGCTTCTGTGAACTACGATTTCGGCGTTACGAAGGTCTTCTTGGCTGCCGGCTACTACGACCAAGGCGAAACTTCTGCAAAGATGGATTACTCTCAATGGGGTGTGAGCTTGAGCGCTGCTACCCCGATCGCTTCCGGTACGTTGGAAACGGCTATCGGTTACGGCGTGGGTAAGAACGACCTCGCTGCTGCCAATGCTGATGACGAAGTGAAGGTTTGGAACGTCGGTGCTTACTACAAGTATCCGTTGAGCAAGCGCACCTATGTGTACGCTGGTGCTGGTTATGACAGCGAAGACAAGTACGGTGTGAAGACCAAGACGACCGAAGTTATTTCCGGTCTCGTTCATCAGTTCTAATCTGAGCAGGCTTCTAATCTGAGTTAGACAGTTTTCTACTACCTTCTGTCTGATTTAGACTTAGTTGTGAAGCGGGTTCAAGGAATTATTCCTTGGATCCGCTTTTTTGTTGTAAAAAAACAACTGTGTAAATTCATGTTGAAATTCTTTGAAAAATGTAAATAAATCATGCAATTAATACTTGTTTTTGGGACTCTTCGGAAAGGTACGTTATCAGGTTGAGAATCCTATTTGTTTGACTTAGTTCTTTATTGCGAGCAACAATGCAACTCAAGCAGAAAGTATTCTGCGTTTTCCTCTAGAGGAAAAACAATTTGTTTTTTCATATAAAAAGGTAGTAATTATGAAAAAGACTTTAGCTGCAGTCGCCGTGCTCGGCGCATTTGCCGGCTCCGCTTTCGCTGCCGACGTTACTCTCTACGGTCGTGTTGATGCTGGCTTGCTCTATCAACATCAAGACGCTGATGTCCAAGGTCAAGACGCTGAAGACTCTTGGGGTCTTGAATCCGGCAATATGACGGGTTCCCGCTTCGGTATCATGGGTTCTGAACAAGTTACCGATGGTGTTACCGTTAGCTTCAAGTTGGAAAATGGTTTCAAGTCTGATACGGGTAATCAAGGCAATAGCGACAAGATGTTCGATCGTGAAGCTAGCTTGCGTGTGACGACCGCTTACGGTGAAATCGGTGTTGGTCGTATGGGTCGTATCTTGAGTGATGCTGGTACATATGCTCAACGTGGTAACTTCATCATTGGTTCCAGCTGGGGTGGAATGACCGGTGGTACGGAACTTATTTCTGACAGAACCGATTCTCGTTTGGACAACATGATCACCTATAAGTCCCCGGAATTTGCTGGTGTGACCGTTTTGGCTCAATACGGTATGGGCGACCAAGGTGAAGAAAACACCTCTTCTACGGACCGCTACTATGGTATCGCTGCAGTCGGCCACTGGGGTGCTTTGAGCGCTATGTTGGGCTTTGAACAAACCAACTATCAATCCTACTTCGCCGAAACTGACAATGTTTGGGGTGAAATGGATAATGGCGAATGGGGCATTACGACAGCTGGCAAACCTGCTCACGGCGAAGATCAGGACGACTCGATCGGTGTTGAAGCTTCTGTGGCTTATGACTTTGGCTTCGTGAAGACGGCTATGACGGCTCGTTACTTCAAGGATGGTAACGACGTCAACCAAATCAACGACGCTTATGAAGACTATCTGGGTCGCATCGACGGTTATGGCGTGAAGTTGGCTGCTGCTGCTCCTGTTCTCGGTGGTACCGTTCAAGGTATGGTCGGCTACATGGATGCTGAAACCGCTGACGTGACCTTGGAAAACGACAAGGACTTCAAGCGCTACACCGTTGCTTTGACCTACGAATATCCGTTGAGCAAGCGCACGAAGTTGTACACGGCTGCTTCTTACACGAAGGACGAGTACAAAGACAATATCGAAGACACGAAGGCTGAACCGACGAACACCGCCTTCATGTTCGGTATGGCTCACTACTTCTAATCTGATCGCATAAGTTTTTGACTTATTGATTAGTTAAAAGTCTGGCCTCGGTGGTTTTTCCATCGGGGCCTTTTTGTAAATATTTTCTCCTTTACCTCCTCAAAACAGATAACATTAGACACGTTACATTTAAATCAGATAATTAAAGAAGGGGAATAAAACTCATGACAGCTCATCCCTCTGCCCAAGTATTGTTTGATGAACTTTGTGCTCATTCAGAATCTTCACGTATAGAAGCAAAGGCTGGAACTTCTATAGGATCTTCTGTCATGCAAACGGTTTGCGCTTTTGCAAATGAACCAGGTCTTGATGGTGGATATCTTTTATTGGGAATATCAGAAGAAAAGGGACAATTCTCAATTTCCGGTGTTGATAATGTAGATCGCTTGTTGCAGGAACTCGATAATAATTGCCGATCTCAATTTGAACGGCCGGTTGCAATATCCGCCAAGGTTGAAACTTTAGGTGGCAAAAACGTCATTGTTGTTTATGTCCCGGAGCTGTTGCCTGCTTCTAAGCCTTGTATTTTTAAGGGGAAGTTTGATAAACATAACAAAAGACAGACCGGCATTTGGAGAAGAGGCCCTAATGGCGATTACGAGTGTTCACAAGATCAGTTAGAGCCTATTTTGTTAGCAAAAACAGGTAAGAGCTTTGAGGAAGTACTTTACGATGATGCGGAGATGGAAGATATCGATCCGAATTTAATTGCGCTTTACCGTAAACTCAGAGCAAAGAAAAATCCGGATGCTCCGGAATTATTTGTAGAGGATCATGAGCTTTTACGTGCTTTGAGGTTGATCCGAAAAAACGATAAGGGACAATGGGTACCCAATGTAGCTTGTTTGTTACTTTTTGGTTCTCAAATGGCTTTGAGACGACTGATGCCCATGGAGCGAGTTGACTTCATTCGTATTGTGGGAACCCGTTGGATTGAGGATCCACATGAACGGTTTAGTTCCATTGACTTTCGTGAATCGCTTTTAACGTTGATTCCCAAAGTAGAAGCGACAGTCTTAGATACACTATTGAAGCAATTTCATTTAGAAGAGGGTGAATTACAGCGCACAGATGTACCGGTTTTGCCGAAGAGAGTTGTTCGAGAAGCGATTGTGAATGCTGTCATGCACCGGGATTATCGTGTTCACAGTCCAACCCAGGTAGTTCGCTATAGTGATCGCTTGGAAGTCTATAACGCCGGTTATTCATTAAAACCGGTTGAGGAACTCGGTACCGGAGCATCAGAATTAAGGAATCCGATTTTAGCTTCAATTCTGTACGATTTAAACTTTGCTGAAACTAAAGGTTCAGGTATCCGCACTAGTCGCATCCTTCTACGAGAGGCTAATTTGGCAGAACCAAGTTTCGTCTCGAGTGTAATGGGAAATTCTTTCCGAGCCACTTATTCTTTGAATCAATTAATGAGCAAAGATGATTTGGTATGGTTGAGTCAATATAAGGATTATGAGTTAAATGACACTGAGGCGAGGGCTCTTCTAATCGCCAGGCATTTGGGGGCTGTCAATAATTCAACTCTTAGGGAAGATACCAATTTAGATACATTGCAGGCCAGTCATGTTTTGCAAAGGTTGACTAAAGAAATCGGTCTGCTAAGAAAACATGGAGCAGGATCGGCTACGACTTATACTCTTAAGTCAAATGAAAATCAGTTGAAATCTGAAACACCGCACCTCGGGGCTGAAACACCACACCTCGAGGCTGAAACACCGCACCTCGGAGCTGAAACACCGCACCTCGGAGCTGAAACACCGCACCTCGGAGTTGAAACACCGCACCTCGGAGCTGAAACACCGCACATAGAGCAGCTGAATTTGTTGAAGAAAGAGATCGAAAATTTGGGTTATCGTCCAAGAAAAGAAAAAATTTTTAGAGTTATGGTTGGTTTGTGTTTGCTTAAACCTCAGACAAAAGAGGGGTTAATGCAACGATTAGATAAGGGTGAACAATTAATTCGAAAATACTTAAAAGAGCTTCGTGAGAAAGGAGTGATCGAATATGTTTATCCTGAATTGCCCAATCACCCTTATCAGACTTATAAAGTCACTGCTCAGGGAGAGAAGTGGTTCAAAGAGAGCAAAGATTAAAGAGTAAATTGCTATACTTAACCCCCTTCTTTTGATTAACAACAATTTGTTTTTATTAAACAAATAATTTTTGTGCAACGGATGTAAACCGTGACCGCGAAAAAAATTTATCTTCGCAGCTTCGGCTGCCAAATGAATGAGTACGACTCTGAAAAAATTGTTGACCTGATGGTCGCTAACGGCTACGAGCGTACCGAGAAAGTCGAGGATGCCGACCTCGTTGTTTTAAATACCTGCTCCATTCGTGAAAAGTCGCAGGAAAAAGTATTTTCTGAATTGGGTCGTATTCGAGATACCAAGCGAGAAGCGCACAAAGATGAGATGATGATCGCTGTGGGCGGCTGTGTCGCCAGTCAGGAAGGCAAAAAGATTTTGTCTCGTGCGCCGTATGTCGATATCGTCTTTGGACCACAAACGCTTCACCGCTTGCCTGATATGGTGAAAAAGGTAGTCGAAACGCATAAACCGCAAGTCGATATTCGCTTCCCCGAAATCGAAAAGTTTGATCATCTGGCTGAACCTCAGGCCCGAGGCGCCACAGCTTTTGTCTCCATCATGGAAGGCTGCAGCAAGTATTGCTCCTACTGCGTCGTGCCTTATACCCGAGGCGAAGAAATCTCGCGCCCCATGGCAGACGTTTTGATTGAAGTTGCAAAACTCGCCGCACAAGGCGTTAAAGAAGTGACACTTTTGGGACAAAACGTGAACGCTTACAGAGGTCTCACGCCTGACGGCGACATCGCAGACTTTGCAATGCTTCTGGAATACGTGGCAGAGATTGATGGAATTGAGCGCATCCGTTATACAACTTCTCATCCGAAGGAATTTACGCAGCGCTTAATTGATGCCTACGGCAAGATCGATAAACTCGTCAATCACGTTCATTTGCCGGTTCAGTCGGGCTCAGATCGAATTTTGGCTGCAATGAAGCGCGGCTACACCGTGCTTGAATATAAGTCGATTATCAGACGCTTAAAGGCTGTGCGTCCGGATATTTCTATTGCAACCGATATCATCGTGGGTTTCCCCGGCGAAACGGAAGAGGATTTTGAAGCAACGTTAAAGCTCATGGATGATGTGGGCTTTGATGCGAGTTTCTCCTTTGTCTACAGCCGCCGACCCGGTACGCCTGCTGCGTATCTGAAAGACGATACACCGCAGGAAGTGAAATTAAAGCGCCTGCAGATTCTTCAGGCAAAAAATGACGCAAAAGCAACCGAAATTGCTCAATCGATGTTGGGGACCGTTCAGCGCGTACTTGTGATCGGACCTTCCCGGCGCGGCCGCGGCATGATGGCAGCGCGCACGGACAATAATCGCATCGTGAATTTTGTGGGTGACGATTCGTTGACCAACACGATGGTTAACGTCAAAATTACAGAGGTCAATCCCCATACCCTTGTGGGCGAGATGATTTAAGATAAATCTATGGCAGAAGAAAAATTCTTATCACTTAATTTGGATATCAGCAACACGGCCCTGGCGAGCCTCGTAGGGCCGATGGATGCGAATTTGCGCCAGATTGAGGTGATATTGGATGTCTCTATTTCGAGGCGAAATAGTCAATTCAGAATTGCCGGAGACGCAGAAAAAGCGCGAGAAGCTTTAAATGCTTTGCAGACTTTAGCACTCCGTGCTGAAAATTCCGCTGAAGAATTGACAACTGACGATGTGCAGCTTTTTTTCGTGGGAGAAAACGCTAAAAAGTTAGATGGTGATTCGCCGACTGCACCTGTACTTCACACGAAAAAGCGTGAGCTTCAGGGACGCACCCCTCGTCAAAATGACTACATCCAGGCGATTTTGGATAACGACATCGCCTTTGGTATTGGACCGGCTGGAACCGGTAAAACATATCTGGCGGTAGCGGCTGCTGTGGATGCATATGAACGAGATCGGGTTGAGCGTATCATTTTGACACGTCCCGCGGTGGAGGCAGGGGAGCGCTTGGGCTTTTTGCCGGGCGATTTGTCTCAAAAGGTGGACCCTTATTTGCGGCCGCTCTACGACGCACTCTTTGATCTTTTGGGCTTTGATAAGACTCAAAGGCTTTTAGAGCGTCAGACAATTGAAATTGCGCCTTTAGCTTACATGCGCGGCAGAACGCTTAACAATGCTTTTGTCATTTTGGATGAAGCGCAAAATACGACGCCCGAGCAAATGAAGATGTTTTTAACGCGTATCGGCTTTGGCTCTAAGGCGGTCATTACGGGGGACGTGACGCAAATTGACCTTCCGCGCGGCACAATATCAGGTCTTGTTGAAGCTCAAAATGTGTTGGCAGGTGTCAGAGGGATTGCAATGACTTACTTTACGGCGGCTGACGTTGTGCGTCATCCGCTTGTAGCCCGCATTGTTGAAGCGTACGCCAAAGCGGATGAAAGACGCCATTTGGCAAAATTGGCTAAGGGGATTGAGGAATAAATGACAAAAAAGAAACTGCAGTTAAATGTTTTTGAGCACGGTCACTTTAAGCTTCCTTCTGCCAAGAAGATGGAAAAGTGGGTAAGCGCTGCGATTGAACGGGATACAGAATTAAACGTCATGTTTGTGGGTGAGCAGGAAGGGCGTGAAATGAATGCTCAATACCGCCACAAAGACTATGCGACCAATGTTTTGACGTTTGATTATCAGCATGAGCCTACCGCAGTGGCTGATTTAGTCATCTGTGTGCCGGTACTGGTGAAAGAGGCCAAAGCTCAAAACAAATCTTTTGATGAACATTTGGCGCACCTGCTGATTCACGGTGCGCTTCATGCACACGGCTATGACCACATGGAATATGCTGAGGCCAATGTCATGGAAGATAAGGAAATCGGAGCACTTTTGAAGCTTGGTTTTGATAATCCTTATGAAGACCGCATTTTGCTAAAAGGCAAAAAACTGAAACTCCAGTTCAAATAGAGGGAAATACTGTAGGTACCGAATGTATCCAAAAAACATTCGGAATTGTTACTTCAGTGGTTAAAAAGGTCACGATGAGCTTTTTAAGCAGTCATTGGACATGCACTGAGCAAGTCAGGCAAAAGACTGATAACACAAGACTTTTCGTTGTTATTAAAAATCAAAATTCATGAGTACAGAACCACCGCTTAAAGCGGGAACATCAAAACACCGCACTTTTTTTGAGCGCCTATCTGGCGTTTTCCACACGCCCACGCGTGAAGACTTCATCGATACACTTCACGAAGCCAACGAACAAAAACTCATCGACGATTCCGCCCTTAAGATGATGGAAGGCGTGATGCAGTTCTCCAACCTCAGAGCCTGTGATCTGATGGTGCCTCGCTCTCAGATGCAGGTGGTGGATTTAAGTGAGAGTAAAGACGTGTGGCTACCTCAGATGATTGAAGCTGGTCACTCTCGTTTTCCGGTTATTTTGGACGATGATCGAGACAATGTCATCGGTATTTTGCACGCAAAAACGATTCTACGTGTGTTGGTTGATCCGAATTTTAAGGCCCGTGATCATTTGCGAGCAGCAAAATTTATCCCAGAAAGTATGCCGCTCAATGACTTACTGCGTGACTTTAAACTTGAGCGCAACCATATGGCTATTGTGGTTGACGAGTTCGGCAGTGTTTCTGGCTTAATCACGATCGAAGATGTGCTTGAGCAAATTGTGGGTGAAATTGATGATGAATTTGACGACGTCAATGAAGACGCAGATAACATCCTCGAAGATCCCAAACATGGTTGTTGGCGCGTGAAGGCACTGACGGAAATTGAACAGTTCAACGAATTTTTCTCTACTGAAATCAACACCGATGAGGACTGCCATTGCGAAACAATCGGAGGCCTGATTGCTGACCGTCTTGAACACATGCCAAAGATCGGCGAAACCGTAGTGATCGAAGGATTTCGCTTTACGGTTTTGCGAGCTGACGAACGACAGGTGCGGTTACTGAAAGTAGAAAAATTATCGGTGCAGGAACCGGTTAAAAAAGAAGAATAAAAGTGATGCTCTTATCTCCCAAACAAAAGTATTTTGCCTATCGGCTCATTTTGAGCTTGGCTAGCGGTATGGCGCTTTCCAGCGCCTTTGCGCCGGCCAATGAACCGCTTTTTGCACTCGCGGCGCTTATTGTGATTTTTTATCTTGTGGGCGCTACGCAGAAAATTTCTCACGTTGCTTTATGGTCATTGGCTTTTGGTTTTGGGTGGTTTGTAAGTGGTATCAATTGGGTCTACTACAGCATGTATCACTACGGTTACATGCCGCTTGAATGGACTTATGTGACTACAGCGGTCTTTTCCTTAGGGCTAGCGCTTTTTCCCACGGCTGCTTTTACGCTCACCGCAAAACTCCTTGAAAAACCAGTTCTTCGAATGGCTTTAGGGCTGCCTGCGGCGTTTACGATTTTTGAGTGGCTTCGCGGTTGGGTTTTAACTGGGTTTCCATGGCTTAATCCCGCTTATGCGGTTGTGGATTGGCCCCTATCGGGCTTGGCACCATTGACCGGCAGTTTTGGTGTGCTTTTAGGCTTGAGTTGGATCGCAGGGCTTATTGCTGCAATTTGGACCTTAAAGGGCAAGTGGATTTACATTGCTTCTTGTGGCATCACAATATTTTCTATTTTGCTCTTAGCGCTCGGTGGCAAAGAAGCTCTCTGGAGTGAGCCCTCTGGAGAAGTTCAGGTGCGGCTTGTACAGCCTAATTTAGAGCCGAGGCTGTTGCAGCAATCAATGAGCGAGCGCTTTGATGAAATGTATTTCTATCTAGACAGTACCTCTGTAGAAAACGCGCAGCTTGACGCTGTGATTTTTCCCGAGTCTGCCTATCCGCTTGCCTGGCAGCAGTTTCCGCAATCTCAGCAAAAGCGGCTTTTGGATTGGGTCAAAAAAGAAAATAAGTCGCTTTTGTTTAATGCTTTTTGGTTTGAGCAGGGGCGATACAGCAACGCTGCCATTGCTCTGGACCCGCAAGGGGAGCTGTCGTTATATCGCAAGCGTCATTTAGTGCCTTTTGGAGAGTTTGTGCCTTGGGGTTTCCGCTGGTTTATTGATTCCATGCGCATCCCGATGACAGACCTTTCTAGAGGAACGCAAGAAGAGCTGACGATGTCTTTTGCTGGTCATACGGCTGCGGTTAATCTATGCTACGAAAATCTTTTTGGAAATGAGTGGCGAGAGGCTTGGGAGCATCAGTCGCCCGAATGGCTCATTAATTTGTCTAATCTGAAGTGGTTCGGCCCTGTTAAGGCTGCAAGCCAACATCTGCAGATTTCTCAAATGAGAGCGCTTGAGACCGCCCGTCCTCTTTTGAGTGTGACCAATAGCGGTATGACGGCGTTAATTAATGAGCAAGGTAAAGTCGTCAAAAAGCTTGATGCTGATGTAGATGGTGTGATGGATGTTACGGTCACAACCATGAAGGGCGAAGCAACTCCCTATGTGCGTTTTGGTGATTGGCCTGCTGTTATTTTTGCTATTTTGATGATTCTAGGTGCTTTTATAGGGGCCTTTGCCGAAAAGCGCCTGCAAAAGGAATAAAATTAAACAATTTTCGGGGCATCTTTTCCCCTTAACCGTTTTCTCAATTTTTGGATTGAACCGATGATTACATTTCAGGAAGTCATCCTGCGTTTGCAGCAATATTGGAATCAACAAGGTTGTGCGCTTTTGCAGCCGATTGATATGGAAGTAGGGGCAGGAACCTCGCATACGGCGACGTTCTTGCGTGCGTTGGGCCCTGAGCCCTGGCGTGCCGCTTATGTGCAGCCTTCCCGTCGTCCGAAAGATGCCCGCTACGGCGAAAACCCCAACCGCTTGCATCAACACCATCAATTCCAAGTGGTGTTGAAGCCTGCCCCCACCAATATCGTAGATTTATATTTGGGCAGCCTTCGTGCTTTAGGAATTGATACCGAAGTCAATGATATTCGCTTTGTAGAAGATAACTGGGAAAACCCGACTTTGGGTGCCTGGGGTCTGGGTTGGGAAATCTGGATGAACGGCATGGAAGTCACTCAATTTACGTACTTCCAGCAAGTGGGTGGCTTGGAATGCAAACCCATTACCGGGGAAATCACCTACGGTTTGGAACGTCTAACAATGTATCTGCAAAACTGCGATAACGTCTTTGACCTGGTGTACACGAATTGGCAAGACGCTGACGGCTCCACGCGTACGCTCACCTACGGTGATGTTTTCCATCAAAACGAGGTAGAACAAAGCCACTATAACTTCGAAGCTAGCGATCCCGAAAAGCTCTTGCATCAATTCAATTACTTTGAGGGTGAGGCAAAACGTCTGATGGATTTGAATTTGGCGTTGCCCGCCTATGAAATGGTATTAAAGGCAGGCCACACTTTTAATTTACTTGATGCTCGCGGCGCAATCAGTGTGACCGAACGTGCGGCCTATATTGCCCGTATCCGTATGATTAGCCGAGCTGTTGCTCAGAGCTACTACGATGCCCGTGAACGTTTGGGCTTTCCTATGTTGAAAAAGAATTCCTAAGAGGCTAGAGAAAAATGACCAGTTTGTTAGTGGAATTGCAGACCGAAGAGTTGCCCCCGAAGGCTCTTAAAAAACTCTCCGAAGCGTTTGCTCAAAACTTAACGAAGAGCTTAGCCTCTCAGCATTTTTTGGAAGAGGGCAGCCATACGACGGTTTACGGCTCTCCGAGACGCTTGGCAGCTTTGGTAACCAACGTGCTTGCCAAGTCGCCCGACGAAGCTTTTAAGCAAAAGCTTGTGCCCGTGAAAGTTGGTATTGATGCCGTGGGACATGCAACGCCTGCTCTTTTAAAGAAAATGAAGGCTTTGGGAATTGATGCTGATGTCTCCACTTTAAAGCGCGTCAATGACGGCAAAAACGAGCAGTTGTTCTACGAAGGCATCCGCCCCGGAGTTGCCTTGGCTCAAGGTCTTCAGACTGCGCTCGAAGCGGCAGCTTTTAATCTGCCGATCCCGAAAGTGATGCATTATCAATTGGCTGATGGTCAGACGACGGTTTCGTTTGTTCGCCCTGCCAAGCACCTTGTAGCGCTCTACGGTACAGAAGTGGTTCCGGTAAGCCTTTTAGGGTTAAACGCTGATCGTCTGACGCGTGGCCACCGTTTCCATACTCAGGATTTGATTGCCATTCGTTCTGCTGATGGTTACGAAGAACAGATGATGACAGAAGCAAAGGTAATGCCTTCCTTTGCCAAACGTCGCGAAAAGATTGTGCACGACGTGACAGAAGGGGCTCGTGCGATTGGCGGCGAAGCCATTATGCCCGAAGACTTGATTGATGAAGTGACAGCATTAACAGAGTGGCCCGTCATCTACCAGTCTTCGTTTGAAGAGGAATTCTTAAAGGTTCCTCAAGAATGCCTGATTTTGACCATGCAGCAAAATCAAAAGTATTTTGCTGCGCAGGATGAAAAGGGGCGTTTGATGAACCGTTTCTTCCTGGTTTCTCAATTAGAAGCTAAAGACGGGGGCAAAGCTATTAGCGCCGGCAATGCACGCGTGGTGCGCGCCCGGTTGGCTGACGCGAAGTTCTTCTACGATCAGGATCAGTTGCAGACTTTGGAAAGCCGCATTCCGCAATTAAAGAATGTGGTGTATCACAATAAGCTAGGCACCCAGGCCGAACGCGTTGAACGTGTTAAGGCAATTGCTGCTCAAGTGGCGGATTTAATCGGTGCCAACCGCGATGAAGCTGTGCGTGCTGCACAACTGGCCAAGGTTGACCTGTTAACGCTTATGGTCGGTGAATTCCCAGAGTTGCAGGGTATTATGGGTGAATACTATGCCTTGCATGACGGAGAGAGCGAAGAAGTGGCGCTAGCCATCCGCGAACACTATCAACCGAGATTTGCGGGCGACGCTCTGCCTTCTACCCGCGTAAGCTTGGCGGTCGCTTTAGCCGATAAGTTAGAAACTTTGTCTGGACTTTTTGGGATCGGACAGATGCCTACGGGTGATAAAGATCCGTTTGCCTTGCGCCGCCACGCATTAGGTATCCTTCGCATGTTAATCGAGAAAAAGCTCAATGTTGCGATCACTGATTTAGTTGATATCGGTTACGAAGCGTTAAAGACGGTTCCTAATGTCAAAGATGCCAGAGATGAGCTTTTGGCTTTCTTTGAAGATCGTTTGCGTGTGATGTTTAAAGATAAGGGTTACAGCGCTCAGGAAGTCGATGCGGTACTGGCAACTCATCCGACCACGATTTTGGATGTTCCAGTGCGCCTTGAAGCGGTTCGCGCCTTTACTCAATTGCCTGAAGCTGAAGCGCTTGCTGCGGCCAATAAGCGTATTGGCAACATCATTAAGAAGACTGCGCCAGAAACGGATGCCGTGGATCCCATGCTTTTTGACTCTGAAGCTGAAAAAGCACTTTATGAGGCTCTTTGTACGGCAGAAGCCCAAGCTCAGACTCTTTATGAGACTGGACGCTACACTGAGCTTTTAAAGAGCTTGGCTCCGATGAAAACGCCGGTTGACCGCTTCTTTGAAGATGTCATGGTCAATGTGGAAGATAGCCGTGTTCGAGCGAATCGTTTAGCACTCTTGTGGCGATTACATCGTACAATGAACATGGTGGCTGAGCTTTCACGCCTGGCTAAGTAGTTTCATTATCAAAAAACAGGCGAAAGGCTCCAGAAGGGAGCCTTTCGTGTATCGAGGGAAGGTTATGTCAACTCTTCGAGGTTGGATTTACTACATTGTGTTGGCGCTCACATTGATACCGTTGGCTATCGCTTTAATCATTTTGTATCCCGCCTCGCTCTCGCTGCGCTATCGTCTAGCAACCGGTTGGGCAGGATTTATGCTCAAAGTCGGAGAGGTGATTTGCGGTATGCGATATCAGTTTAAGGGTTTAGAGAATTTTCCGACGGATGACTCCCCCCTTTTAATCCTCTCCAAGCATCAATCAGCTTGGGACATTTTTGCGCTTGGTGCCATTATTCCTCACCAAACAAGTTTCGTGTATAAAAAAGAGTTGCACTATGTTCCGGTTTTCGGGCAAGCCTTGGCAACACTGCATATGATGGCTATCGACCGCAAAAAAGGGTCTCGTGCCTATGAGCAGTTCATGCATCAGGGGCAGCAGTTTTTGCAAAAGGGATGGTGGCTTGCTATGTTTCCAGAAGGTACTCGCACGGCACCCGGACAAAAGACTCACTATAAGTCGGGGGGAGCGCGATTTGCTGTAGCGACAGGTACTCCTATTATTCCTATTGCGCTTAATTCTGGAGAGTGTTGGCCGAGAAATTCTATCTCTAAGACGCCTGGCTTAATTACCGTATGCATTGGTCCTAAAATAGAAACAAAGAACCGTACTTTTGAAGACGTGCAACAGCAATTGGTTGGCTGGATTGAAGGGCAAATGCACGAGATTTCCCCTGAAGCTTATTCAGGCCGGATAACAAACGAATTTGAAGCTAGCCCCAAAGAGAAAGGGTCACACTAACCGTGAAGCAATTGTCTTTTGATTTTTTTAATGATTTGCCTGAAATACCGAAAGGCCGTGACACAGGGGTGTTGAAAAAACAGCCACTGCCGCCTGAGGTTATGGCTGGATTAAAAAAAGACGTTGCAGCTCAAAGAAAAGATTTTCTTTTAACCCCTCCTTTTACCTATCACTTGGAAAGAGCTAAGAGAAAAACGGTCGGTTTTATTGTCGATGAGCGAGGAGTCACGGTGCGAGCTCCACGTTGGGTTTCTGTGTCTGAAATTGAAAAAATGCTTCAAACCAAAGAAGCTTGGATACAGAAAAAACTCACTGAATTTCATAATTGGCAAAAAGAAGTTGGCCTACAGAGTGTGCGATTTATTGATGGGGCGAAATTGCCTTATCTGGGTCGTCCTTTGACATTGCATCTGGAACCGGCTGCAAAAACAGTCTTTTTTTCAGAAAGTTCCTCTGGATGGGAACTCATTATCAATGCTCCTAAGGACACTCAGGAAGCCAGGATCAAGGACTGGGTTCAAGTGTGGTTTAAAAAAGAAGCGGAGCGCTATTTAGGCAGTCGTATTCAGGAGATCGCTAATCGCGCTTTGGTAAGTTTTAGCGGTTGGGGGCTCTCCGGTGCTAAAGGCCGCTGGGGTTCCTGTAGCTCAGACCGAAAAATCCGCCTCAACTGGCGTTTAATTCACTTGGATACTTCTTTAATTGATTATGTGATTGCTCACGAACTCGCTCATCTTGATGAAATGAACCACAGTGCCCGTTTTTGGAAGCGAGTGGGAGAAATTTATCCGGACTATGAGCGCGCTCGACGCGTTCTCAAAGGCGTTTATATGCCGACATTGCCGTTTTGAACAATATTGGCAAGTTTTACAAAAGATTCAATCGATAAAGCTTCGGCCCGAAGTGTCGGCTCAATGCCAGCTTGTCGAATTTGCTCTTCGGTTAAAAGCTTAGAAAGAGCGTTGCGAAGTGTTTTTCTGCGCTGATTAAAGGCAGCGGCAACAATTGTACTGAATCGATCTATATCGACCGGCAAAAGTTCGCTCACTTCTTTAGGCACCATTCGCACGATAGAACTTGTCACTTTGGGAGCCGGGGTAAATGCGCCGGGCGGTACATCAAACATTTTCTGCATTCGATAACGGTACTGCAGCATAACAGAAAGCCGCCCGTAGACTTTGCTGCCAGGGGTAGCAACCATTCTGTCAACCACTTCTTTTTGGAGCATGAAATGCTGGTCAATCACCCGATCGGCTACAGTCATTAAATGAAAAAGTAGAGGACTGGAAATGTTGTAGGGCAGGTTACCAACGATACGTAACTTTGCGCCAGCATGCACTTGTGTCCAATCCAATTTAAGCGCATCAGCCTCAATAAGCGTTAATGTTTCAGGAAATGTTGCTCTTAACCAAGCGGCCAAGTCTCGGTCAATTTCGATTGCCGTAGCTTTGCCTGCTGCAGCGATCATTTTGCGAGTCAAAGCCGCTTGCCCTGGACCGATCTCCACCACGGTTTCGCCGGGCTTGGCGTCAATTGCGCGAGCAATCCGCTCAATCCAATGTTCATCATGCAAAAAATTTTGCCCGAAACGTTTTCTGGCTCGATGCCCGGCTAATCCGTTTTGCATAGTGATGCGCTTCCTCTAGAGTGCGTCGCGTCGAATTTCAACGTAGGCGCGGTCACGCAACTCACGCTGCCAATTAGCAGTGGCTTCTGCCAATTTTCTCTGACGAAGTACCTGACGGGCCATATAGCGCATACGCTCGGCATCAACGGCTTCCTGACGTCGATCGAGAACTTGGATGATATGGTAGCCGTATTGCGTCTTAATCGGTCGGCTTACTTCGCCGGGCTTCAAGTTGTTCATGGCTTCTTCAAAAGCCGGAACGGTATCGCCCGGATGAACCCAACCTAAGTCGCCGCCGCGGGTGGCAGAGCCATCAACTGAGTGTAAACGTGCAAGCGTTGCAAAATCTTCTTTATTTTCTACAAGGCGTTTACGAATGTCATTGAGGCGGTTTAAAACAGTCGCTTCATCGGTAACCGGGGTGACAGCCATCAAAATGTGACGTACGTGGGTCTGGGTGACAGGGCCTCCGGCTAATTTCGTTTTCACACCGTCACGACGATCGTTGACCTTTACGATGTAGTAACCGTCAGAGCTCACATTCATCGCGACTTTTGAAGATTGTTGGCGGGCGTCTCGCACGGCAGCAGCAAGCGCAGTCGGCATCTGAGACAGTGTTCTCCAGCCGAGGTTGCCTCCGTCTAATGCGTCAGAAGCCTTGGAATAGCTTGCAGCAAGGCGGCCAAAGTCTTCACCGTCTTGAGCACGCTCGAGAATATCGTCAGCTGTATCACGAGCCGCGCTTAATTCGTCTGAACTCATGCTCTCAGAGGTGGGAATCCAGATGTGAGAGATGTTGTACTCAATCGTATCGTTGATGTTGTAGCCGGCTTGATCGGCTAGGAAAGCATCAATTTCGCTTTCTGGGATTTTGATTTCATCATCAACTTCGCGTTCACGTAAACGTTGGGCAACGATTTGTGAGCGAATTTCTTCGCGAAACTGCGGGAATGTCACACCGTCAAGCGACAAACGGCGACGAAGTTCAGCAACGGAAATCTTATTTTGTTGAGCGATTTGTTCGATAGTGGCATTGACGATGCCGTCATCAACACGGATGCCGGTCTCGCGTGCTCTCTGAGAGATAGCTCTTTCAAGGATGAGCTGTTCGAGCACTTGAACACGCAACTGCTGCATCGGTGGCAACTGGATTTTTTGGCGTCTTAAATTGAGCGCAGCCGAGTGAGCTCTTTCAGCTAGCTCGTCTGTTGTGATGACGTCATTGTTGACGACCGCAACCACAGCATTTAAAAGCTGCGGTTCAGAGGCAACTTGCTTGCCGCTCGGTTGAGCCACACAGATGCTTGCAGAAAAGGCGGCAAGCAGCGCCACATATTTCATCTTATTCATAGTAGTCATAAAGTCCGGCTGCACCGGGTTGGTCTGTCGTAGGCCGATAGCCCGGAATGGCACGGCGCAAATCTTCAAGCGGATCTGAGCCGATGGAACCTAATCCGGTCAGCTCCAGTTGGATGAAGAAGGTTGTATCGTATTCATCCTTGCTGTCTAAGGTACGTTGTCCGACAAGGCGCAAAGCCCAGCAGTCGGCTACGTACTCAATGCCAGCAAGCATTTCAACAGGCTCTTTTTCATCCAAAGCATAGTTATAACGGGCAAGCCCGTAAAGAGAATTAGTGAGCGGCCACTGTACGCCAAAATCGATTTGTTTAATACGGTCAACCTCCGGCGTTGTGGGCAAGTCGTCATAGCGATAGTAAAGTCCCATCACAGCAGAGGGTTTCGGTTGCCAACGAATGCCCGCGTTAATGCGCGTAAAGCGGCTTTCGCTTGTTGAGTATTGTGCAGTCGTTGAGGCGACCAGATCTTTTGTGAGGTGAGCTGTGATATTGCCCAAGTAGTCGCTCTTATTGTCTTCGTTTGTGCCCTCTGTGCTCTTACGATTTCTGTAATAGCGCCAATTGTGAATGGTATAGCGATTTAAGGCAACGTCTTGGTCAGAGAAATAAAAACGCTGCCCGATAGAGGCTCGTAGCCATTCAAAACCGGTTTTACGATCCAAGTAGCGAGAGGTCAGAATTAAAGAGACTTGATTGGCTTCTGAAACACGGTCATGACCCGTGAATTCATTTTCCATGAAAAAGCTTCCGAAGCTCAAGTCAGCATAAGAGCTGTCGAAAACCGGCATCTTGCTTTGGTCACGGTAAGGCGTGTAGACGTAAAAAAGTCGAGGCTCGAAAGTCTGTGTAGCTTCTTTACCAAACCAGGAAGAGTCACGCTCAAAAATTAAGCCGCTGTCGAGGCTAAAGGTCGGGACAATAAAACTTGAATTTTTCTCGTACCCGATTGATTCCCTAAACTGTTTATCCAGGTTATTGAGTCCCGTGAGGTTATAAGCTACGCCAGTTACCATGGCTTTAGGCGTCACAAACCACGCCGCTCCCCTCATCGGATAAGCCACGGATTGGTTCATATAGAAGCGGTCGCCCTCGGGCTTGAACTCTTTGTCCTTGTGTTTAAAGCGCGTAGCTTCAAAGGTGCTTGAAATTTCCAAACCGTATAAGTCGGCGTAGTAGGCTCTCCAGCGCAATTCTGGAACTTTTTCATATGGCTTATCGATTGCTGAGTGATCGGTACGGTTAAGGACCTGATTTTTACGTACGCTCAAAGACGCATTCCAGAAATCTTGGCCGTAGCTCATCCACGCATCTTGCGGCAAAACGGATTCATCACTTTCCTGAAAATTGCCAGAAAAGTCGTCCATGTAGTCGCCATCGCTTACACGGTTGTAGTCGGCTCCGAAGCGAATGCCGTTCCACTGTGCCCAACCTTGAGCTCGGGCGCCATAGCGACTGTCGCCAGTGTGACGATCGTTTGGCAGCCAGTCATAGGTTAAAGTGCCGCCGAAATTTGGGTTTAAGAATCTGAATTCATTACCCAAAAGCACGCCGCGTTTAGTCATCAGACGCGGAGTAAAGGTATAGTCATAATTGGGTGCAATATTCCAGTAAATGGGTTGAGCATAGTCAAATCCCAGATCTGAACTCATGGCGATTGTCGGAGTCAGAAGACCGCTTTGCCGTTCAGTGCCCACGGGGAAAAAAGCGTAAGGCAGTCCCATGACGGGCAGTCCAGCCAAGTGAAAGCTCATGTCATGGGCAGTAGCCATGTTGCTTGACTCATCAATAGTCAACGTATCGGCTTCAATCCACCAAGCCTTACTGCCCGGTTTGCAAGTCGAAAGCGTCGCATCGCGAAGCTGAGTGGAGACGCCGCTTTCAAATCGAGCATATTTAGATTGTCCTTGAATGCGTCTAGCAGCGTATTCGTAGCGGGCGTCCTGCATTTCGCCCGTTTCGGTTTCAATTTTGTAGTTGAGTTCTGGACCCGCGAAACGTACACCGTCACGTAAAACAACGGCATTGCCCTTCACGTCAACTGTATCGCTTGACTGCGTGTAGGTAATATTGTCACCGCGGATAACAGTGCCGGCACGACGTACTTCAGCATCTCCGGTGAGGATAATTTCATCATCGGTCGTTTCCATTTGCTCGGCAGAAATGAAACTAGCACTGTTTTCGTTCACGAGGGCCGCAGAGTCACTCAAAGAGGTCGCTGTTCGAAGGCGCACTCCGTTGTTGGTTTGAGCATGAGCCAAAGAGGCGCAGGCAAGCGCACAGGCCACGCTCAAAATTTTGAGTGCGGGCAGCCCTTTGAAAGGGGTTTGGGAAAAATCCGACATGAAAATGAATTTGGTTTGTCAAAACTGTACCCGCCCATTATAGCCGAAGCGTTTGGCGCCCAAGTCGCATCGTGTCATAATTTCGCCCTGGAAATTGTAAGAATTTAACGGGGGAGTCATGACGGATCGTCAACAAGAACGTCACGCCTGGTTGTCCGGTTTGGCCGACCGATATCAATTGGACTTAACAACGGAGACTGCAGCCAGTACTGATGCAGGTTTTAGACGCTATTTTCGTATAGCCAATCGTCAAAATCAGACTTATATTGTGATGGATGCCCCGACAGAGCATGAAGACGTGCGTCCCTTTATTCGTGTTACGCATCTTTTTGAACAGGCCGGCCTCACTGTCCCTCGTATTTATGAAGAAAATCCTCAGCAGGGTTTTTTGCTGCTAACCGACTTAGGAACAAAAACCTATTTGGATGTTCTCAACGAAGAGAATGCCCGAGAGTTATTTACTCAAGCCATTGACGCATTGGTGAAGTGGCAAAGTGCTTCCAAACCAGGGGTTTTGCCTGAATATGATCGTGCATTACTGTCGAAGGAATTAAATCTTTTCCCTGAATGGTACATCGGCCGTCATCGTGGTAAAACGCTCGATGAACGGCAAAGCGCACTGCTGAAAGTGTGTTTTGAGCGTATCTTACAAAATAATCTTTCCCAGGCTAAAGTGTTTGTCCATCGCGACTATATGCCGCGCAATCTTATGCCGCTTACTTCTGGCGGGCCTGGCATTCTGGACTATCAGGATGCTGTTTACGGTCCGGTTTCCTATGATATTGCTTCACTTTTGCGAGACGCTTTTATCAGTTGGAACGAAACGTTTGTGATTGATATGACGATTCGTTATTGGGATAAGGCGCGCCAAGCCGCAATCCCCGTGCCTCAGGATTTTGGCGTTTTCTGGAAAGATGTGGAGTGGATGGGACTGCAGCGTCATCTGAAAATTTTAGGCATTTTTGCCCGCCTGAATTACCGTGACGGCAAACCCAAATATTTAGCCGATACGCCGCGATTTATTCGTTACGTGCGGGAAACTGCTCACCGCTACGATGAACTGAAGGCTCTTTTGTACCTCATTGATCAAATTGAAGAAACCGTTCCTCAGTACGGTTACACCTTCTAGGAGGTGAGCGTGCGAGCGATGATTTTGGCCGCAGGCCGTGGAAAGCGGATGAGACCCTTAACGGATACCTTGCCTAAACCTCTACTGAAAGCAGGCGAAAAACGCCTTATTGATTGGTCAATTGATGCTTTGGTCAAAGCCGGTGTGACCGATATAGTGATTAATACGGCTCATTTGTCACACACTTTTTTGCCTGCTTTGGGTAAAAATTATCGCGGAGCTAGTCTTACTTATTCTGTGGAAGGGAAAAACTACGACGAGTCTCTCGAAACATTGGGCGGAATAGCTAAAGCTTTGCCGCTTTTAACTGACGGTACGGAGCCCTTCATTGTGGTAGCGGGCGACATTGTTTCGGACTTTGATTTCTCCTCTTTATTAAAGGAGCCGGCAGAACGCATTCGATCAGCCGATGCGCTTGCCCACCTTGTCCTTGTTCCTAATCCGACTTTTCACCCTGAAGGCGACATGGGACTTATTGATGGCTGGGTGGTTCGTGAGCCGCGTTCTTATACATACGGCAGTATCGGTCTTTTTTCACCTAAGATGTTTGAAGGGGTGCCAACGAGCTTTGCAAAACTTTTCCCTTGGATGTTTCGTTTTATTGACCAAAGACTTGTGAGCGGATCAGTTTTTAAAGGCTATTGGGACAATATCGGTACGCCCGATGCACTTTATGCGCTAGCAACGAGAGTGACTAGCTGTTCTTAATTTGCTCTGAATCAGAAAAGTTGGATGGTTTGCACAAAAATTAAGCAAAATGACTACAATAAACGCATTGCTCATCAGTCAGTGGCAGTGTTTGAGTTGAGAATTTCAGAATGAGTTTCAATTTAGGCCCTTACTGTATTGACGGGAAACTTTTTCTCGCTCCGATGGCCGGTATCACTGATGCTCCTTTTAGGCAAATGTGCCGCGAGTTTGGAGCCGATTATGCGGTGGGCGAAATGGTTGCAAGCGCCCCACAGTTGAGAAATAGCCCTAAGACCCTCGGCAGGGTGAAATTTTTTAAGGGTGAACGCCCTCGTGTAGTACAACTTTTGGGTGCAGATCGTTGTGCATTGGTTGAGGCTTTTTATTGGGCTGTGGAGGCTGGTGCTCAGGTTGTAGACTTTAACATGGGGTGCCCGGCTAAAAAGGTTTGTAACGTTGCGTGCGGCTCAGCTTTGATGCGTGACATTGATATTGCTGAGGATATTTTGACTGCTTTGGGAGAAGCTTCCCGTCGGACAAATATTCCAGTGACGCTTAAATGCCGAACGGGTTGGGATGAGCAGCACAAAAACGTGAGTCAAATTGCAGCTATTGCCCAAGATTGCGGTTTTGCTATGTTGACGGTGCACGGCAGAACGCGTGAAGGTGCTTTTGAAAGTGATGTCGAATACGAGACCATCGCGCGCGTGGTGGACGAGTTGTCGATTCCCGTGGTAGCCAATGGCGATATTTCAGACGCTAACCGTGTAAGAGCAGTTCTTCAATTTACTAGGGCGGCGGCTGTGATGATCGGTCGCGCAGCCTTGGGACAGCCCTGGATTTTTAAAACAATAAAAACTGAACTGCAAACAGGGCAATCAGGTAAAGTTACCTGGGAAGAAAAGGTTGAGACTATTTTGCGTCATTGGCAGTTGCATTTTGCCTGCTACGAGCCTCAGATTGCTGTTCGAACGTTTAGAAAGCATCTGCTCTGGTATTTGACGGGCTGGCCTGAATTTGATGAGGTACGCCCAAAGCTGCTTCAGGCTTCCGATGCCGAAGCTCAGTATCGAATCCTGACCGAGTACTTTTCTTGTCAGGGTTGGAAATAAATAATTTTCTTTATTAAGTGTTGATAAATATGGTTTCCGATACAATCAAAAAACAGGAAGCGGTGATTGCCAATCCACTAATGAGAAAGTCCAATGAAGAGCTTGAAAAGGACGAGTCGTTGGAATCAGCAGTTATTCGCAATTTACAAGCGTATTTTGAAACGCTCGACGGTATGCGCCCGCACCATGAACTTTATCCGATGGTGATTCAGGCAGTTGAAAAGCCGTTGTTAGAATTTGCCCTTAAACGTACCGGACACAATAAGTGTGCAGCAGCTCAGTTGTTGGGGATCAATCGCAACACTCTGCACAAAAAACTCAAGTTTTATAAGCTTTCTTAAAAAAATTTAAGAAGGTTTGGGTGATTTTTGTTTTTGTTTTTTGTAATTTAACTTTTGAGGATATGAACTATGCGCAAACAAGCTTTGTTGAGCGTATCGGATAAAACGGGCGTTGTTGACTTCGCTCGTGAACTGAGCGCCTTAGGCTACCATTTGCTCTCTACGGGCGGCACCGCTAAGTTGATTGCCCAGGCAGGCATTCCGGTTCAGGAAGTGGCTGACTATACGGGCTTTCCTGAAATGCTGGATGGTCGCGTAAAGACTCTTAATCCGAAGATTCACGCAGGCATTTTAGCCCGCCGTCCGGATCCGGCACATATGAAAGCCTTGGCTGATCATGAAATCGACCCCATTGATATTGTGGTTGTTAATCTCTATCCGTTTGAAGCTACGGTGGCTAAGCCTGACTGCACTTTTGAAGATGCAATCGAAAATATTGATATCGGTGGCCCGACAATGATCCGAGCAGCTGCAAAAAATCATGAAAGCGTAGCTGTTGTTGTGGATCCGGCTGATTACGCTGGTGTTTTGGCGGAATTGAAAGAAAAGGGTGAAGTCTCTGCTGAAACACGCTTGCATTTAGCTAAAAAAGTGTTCTGCCACACCGCACGTTACGATGCAATGATTTCCAACTACCTCACGGCGTTGGATGATGAAAAACAAAAGAAAGACTTCCCTGAAACATTTACCCGTCAGTTCGTTAAAGTGCAGGATATGCGTTACGGTGAAAACCCCCATCAGAAGGCGGCTTTCTATCGTGAAGTGCATGTGGGTAAAGGTCTTTTGGCAAGCTACAAGCAGTTGCACGGTAAGGCCTTGTCTTACAACAATATTGCCGATAGCGATGCAGCTTGGGAAGCTGTGCGTCAATTTGCTGAACCGGCCTGTGTCATTATCAAACACGCCAACCCCTGCGGTGTCGCCGTGGGAGCTGATAGCGCAGAAGCCTATCAAAAAGCCTTTAAGACTGACTCCAAGAGCGCTTTCGGCGGTATTCTCGCTTTCAATACTGTTGTAACTGGCGCTTGCGCCGAGATGATTTCCAAGCAATTTGCCGAAGTCATTATGGCACCTGCATTCGATGAGGCGGCTTTGGCTATTTTGGAAAAGAAACCCAACTTGCGCTTACTTACGATTGAAATGGGTGAGGATCATAATGACTTTGATTTCAAGCGTGTTGGAGGTGGTCTTTTGGTGCAAACCCCTGACTTGCAAGTGGTTTCTGAAGAAGGCTTGCGCGTTGTGACGAAAAAGCAACCTACGGCCGAGCAAATTAAGGACATGCTCTTTGCTTGGCGTGTTGCTAAGTTTGTGAAGTCCAATACGATTGTCTTTGCTAAAGACGGCATGACAATGGGAGTGGGTGCCGGTCAAATGAGCCGTGTGGACTCTGCCCGCATTGCTTCAATAAAGGCAGAAGAGGCAGGACTTAGTTTGCAGGGTACGGCCGTGGCAAGCGACGCTTTCTTCCCGTTTAGAGACGGTTTGGATGTCGTCGTTGATGCCGGAGCAACGTGTGTGATTCAGCCGGGTGGCTCAATTCGCGACGAAGAAGTGATCGCTGCGGCTGACGAGCGTGGCATCGTGATGGTGTTTACGGGTGAACGTCATTTCCGTCACTAAAGACCCTGATTGGTTTCGTGAATCGTAACTAATCGAAAAAATAGGCGCCTATAACTGAGAGCGGCGCCTATTTTGTTTTAAAATCAAGGAACTTTAGTGAGATTTTGAGATACCCGTTTTAAGGGACTGATCATGCAGATTAACCGTCGAACGTTACTGGCCGCAGGCGGCGCCCTGGTAAGTGGGGTGAGCTTACCTGCCTGGGCTCAACTTCGCATTGAAATTACGGGGGTGGGTGCCAATCAAATGCCGATTGCCATCCCTCAATTTCAGGGAACCAATAACGCACCGCTGGACTTGTCAGCGGTTATCATCGCAGACCTCGAGCGAAGCGGCGCATTTCGTGCGCTCAAGGTGATGGGGGAATTGCCTACGGAGGACTTGCAAAAGCCAAGAGCAAGCTTTTGGAAGACCATGGGGGCAACCGCTTTGGTGATGGGTACTATCGAGAATTTGGCGGATACCCGTTTCAGCATTAATTACCAATTGTTCGGTACGGCTGAAAATAAAGTCATTGATGAGAAGAAGTTTGTAGTCAGTCGTGGGGATTTACGTCTGACCGCTCACCGCATTGCTGATGCGATTTACGAGCGCCTTACGGGAGAAAGCGGTATCTTCGCTTCTCGTCTGGCATATGTTTTGCAGCGTGGTCCTCAAGCCTACGAGCTTATTGTGAGTGACAGTGACGGTGAAAATCCTCAGGTTGCGCTCCAGAGCAACCAATCAATTATTTCTCCTATGTGGTCGCCCAATGGTTTGCTTTTGACCTACGTGTCTTTTGAAGCAAATAAACCCGTCATTTACCTGCATGATGTCCGCTCTGGCGAACGTCGTCTGATTGCAAGCTTCAAGGGTAATAACTCTGCTCCGGCCTTTAGCCCGGACGGCAAAACGATGGCTGTGGCGCTTTCCATGGGGGGCGGCACTCACATCTACCTCATGAGTACAAATGGAACAAATGTGAGGCGCTTCACTCAGAGTCAAGGAATTGACACTGAGCCCGTCTTCAGTCCCGATGGTCAGTATGTTTATTTCACCTCGGATCGTGGCGGCTCGCCTCAGATTTATCGCCAGCCGGTCGCTGGCGGGGCAGCCGAGCGCGTGACTTATAGTGCAGAGTATGCGATCAGCCCCGCCATCAGTCCAAAAGGTGATAAATTGGCTTTCATCTCTCGCTTTAATGGTGCCTTCCGTGTGAGCACGTTGGATTTGATGACCGGCACCCAGCTGGTATTAACCGATACGGTTAGAGATGAGTCGCCGACATTTGCGCCTAATGGCAAGATTTTGGTTTACGCGACCGAGGAAGGTGGCCGTGGGGTTTTGGCGACGGTGAGCTTGGACGGTCGGGTGAGAACGCGTCTGACAGGGCAAAATGGAGATATTCGCGAGCCCACTTGGGGACCGCTTTTGAAATAGTTTCTCAAATGGAGTTTTAAATGCAATTAAAAAGCAAAATTTTATTGGTTAGCTTAGGTTTGGCTGGAGCTCTTTTGACGGGCTGCTCCTCGGTGGATCTCAATCCCAATGGTCCAGATCAATACGCAGGAGATCCCTTTTCTAATCCGCAGTCACCCTTGAGCCAACAAAGCATTTATTTTGCCTTTGACAGCTATACGGTACCTGCAGAAGCTCAAGCCATGATTGAGGCACATGCCCAATACTTGGCTACGCATCCGAGTGCTACCGTGGTCTTAGAAGGCAATACGGATGAACGCGGTGGCCGTGAATACAATTTGGCTCTCGGTCAAAAACGCAGCGACAGTGTTGAAAACCGTCTGCAGCTTTTGGGAGTGCCTTCCGAGCGTATGGAGAGCGTCAGCTTCGGTAAGGAACGTCCTCGTGCCACAGGTCACGATGAGGAGTCTTATCAACAAAACCGTCGTGTAGATATTATTTATCGCACGAAGTAATGATTTGAAGGCGCCCGTTTTCGGGCGCGCTCTGTTGTAAGGATAGTATGCGCCATACATTAGCAGCAGCCCTGGTGGCTGTGATGGCGGTTCAAGCAGGAACCGCTTGGGCCTTTGCCGACGATGAGGCAAGAACGGCTATTTTGGAACTGCGCGAGCAATTGAAAGCAAGCCAGCGTGCACAGGTCGACCTGATGAGTCAGGTGGAGGCTTTGCGAACAGAAAATCAGCGCATGATCGGACAGATGCAGGAGCTGAGTCGTCGTGTAGAAACGATGGATCAGCGGCTGATTGAAGTTGAACCCGCACGAGTACAGTTAAATGGTCGTGTCATCAGTGTAAAGCCTGCTGAAAGACGAGATTTTGAAAGCGCAGTGGAGCTTTTCAGAAAACGCGACTTTTCTAATTGTTTAAAGGCACTCAACACGTTTAAAAAGACTTGGCCTAAATCTGCTTACATGGCCGATGTAGACTACTGGCGCGCCAGCTGCTACTACTCACTGAACGATTTTAAGAGCACGATTACAGTGACGAATAACCTGTATCGTGTTTATCCCAGCTCGCCCAAGGCTGCTGAAGCACTTTTGATGAAGGCCTCTGCAGAATTAAGCGAAGGGGAAATTGATGAGGCGAAAAAATCGCTCAATACCCTCATTAAGCGTTACCCCAAATCGGATTCGGCTAAAACGGCTAAGAGCCGTTTGGCTCAGATTGAAAAACTGGGATAACAATAACGGATTACAATTAACTTGGATTTTTGCCCTGAGGAATAGATCCTCAATTTTTTTTAGAGATACTCAAAAATGACTTGCTCTTGCCGCGGACAGGATATTTTGCGTGATCCGCTTCAAAATCACGGTTCGGCTTTCACCGAAGAACAAAGAGATGAATTAGGCTTAAGGGGGCTCTTGCCCGCTCGAGTGGAAAGTTTGGAAGAACAGGCCAATCGTGCCGTTGCTTTCATGCGTACTTTCCCCTTGCCGATTCAGCGCTATTTCTATCTGGATGCGTTGCATAACACCAATGAAACGCTTTTCTTCAAAGTGGTGTGCGATCACATCGAAGAGGTGATGCCCATCATCTATACGCCGACGGTGGGCGAAGCTTGTCAAAAATTTAGCCACAACTTCCTGCAGGCTCGTGGTCTCTTTATTTCCATTAAGGATAAGGGACAGATTCTCAAGATCCTCAATAATGTTAAGCAAGATGATGTTGAAGTCATTGTGGTGACAGACGGTCAACGCATTTTGGGCTTGGGGGACCAGGGCGTCAACGGCATGGGAATTCCTGTGGGTAAACTCGCTCTTTATACGGCCTGCGCAGGGGTTGCTCCCGAAAAAACTTTGCCGGTGATGATTGACGTCGGAACGAATAATCCAGCCTATTTAGCCGATCCCCTTTATATGGGGCTTCGTCAGGAACGTATGGCGGGCGCTTGCTACGACGAACTCATTGATGAGTTCATGATGGCAGCAAGAAAGCGTTGGCCTAATGTGCTCATTCAGTTTGAAGATTTTGGCAACTCTAATGCTTTCCGTTTATTGGAACGCTGGAAAGATAAGAGTTTGTGCTTTAACGACGATATTCAGGGAACGGCTTGCGTGGCATTAACCGGTTTTTATTCCGCTATGCGGGTAACGGGTGGAAAGCTTGCCGATCAACGTGTGCTCTTTTTGGGCGCGGGTGAAGCTGCAACTGGCATCGCTAATTTGATTGCTGAAGCAATCGCCGATGAAGAAGGTATGACGATTGAAGAAGCTCGTAAACGTTGCTACCTCTTTGATTCTAAAGGTTTGGTGATTGCTGATCGAACGGATCTTTCTGCTCATAAGCGTCAGTTTGCTCACAAAGCCCAGCCGGCCCAAAGCTTCCTGCAGGCGATCCAGCAATTAAAACCCACTGCGATTGTCGGCGTAGCAGCCCAACAAAATGCTTTTAATTCTATGGTGATCGGAGAGATGAGCGCCATTAATGAGCGTCCGATTGTTTTTGCACTCTCCAATCCCACATCAAAAGCTGAATGTACGGCTGAGATGGCTTATCAATTCTCAGAAGGCCGTGCACTCTTTGCTTCTGGCTCTCCTTTTGATGTGGTGAATTACCAGGGTAAGACCTTTGTGCCTCGTCAGGGCAACAATTCTTACGTATTCCCGGCTTTAGGTCGTGCAGCCACTTTTGTGAAAGCAAAAACTATGCCACAGGCATGTTCCTTGCTGCAGCGCGCAAATTGGCTGAATTGGTCAGTGAAGAGGACCTTGCTCGCGGTAGTCTCTATCCGTCATTGAATGATATTCGACCGATTTCTGAAGCAATTGCGGTAGCTGTTGCTCAGTACGCTTACGACAAGGGTCTGGCTTGTACAGAAAAACCTGAGGATTTGCATGCTGCGATCAAAGCCAGTATGTATACTCCGGGGTACTAACTTCTAGTGACTCTTAGCTAACCGGGCGGAGAAATCTCTCCGCCCGATTGCTACAAGTTCTCGATCTGTGAAAATAAACGCTTTAATAGACGTCTCTCCGGAACTCATTCCCGATACGACTCCTTCTGTTGAAGATGTCGTGGCTGTTGCTCGTTTAAAAGGCGAACCGCTACTGCATTTTCCGGATGATCTTTATATTCCTCCTGATGCACTCAAGCTCTTTTTAGAGTCTTTTGAAGGCCCCTTTGACTTGCTGCTTTATCTTATTCGTAAGCAGCGCCTTGATCTCAATGAAATTTCTGTTGCAGCAGTGACCGATCAGTACATGCAGTATGTTGAACAGATTCGTCAGCAGAATATGGAATTGGCCAGTGACTATCTGGTAATGGCCGCCGACCTGATGATGATTAAAAGCAGGTTTCTCTTACCGGTAGCTCCAGTTGATGATGAAGATCAGGAAGAAGATCCGACGGCTCGCATTCTCAGAGAGGTCGCTGAATATGAAAAAATACAAGTTGCCGCTCAGCTTCTTAGTGCGTTGCCGACGATGGGTGACGGTTTTTGGCGAGGCTTTGTAGCCATAGAGCAGGATGAAGAACCTGAACCCGAGGTCTTGCCTCAGGAATTAGCCCGAGTATGGATGGCCGTAGTAAAAAATGCGGATTTAAAGCTTAGCCACACGGTGTCCAGACAGGAACTTTCTATTCACGAATTTATGTCTGCCATTATTAAACGGGTAGAAAAAGATCGGTTTGTGAGTTTTGATGAGTTGGTTCAGGGACAAAGCACGATGCAAGAGAAGGTTGTTAGTTTTTTGGCTATTTTGGAACTATCACGCGAAGGTTTGATTTCAATTACTCAGGCAGCACCTTATGCACCGATTTATTGTGCGAAGAAATTTTTACCGATTCTGTCTGAAAACCAGTCTCAAATGAATGATCAGGCTGAATCAGTCAATAAGTCATAAAAAAACGTATGTATTTGAAACAAGCTAACATTGACTTAACAAAAAACGCTTAAACTATCGCCGTCTTGATTTTTAAAGGGAAAAAGACATTATGGAATGGTTGACCGAGCTGATTACAACGATGCACTGGGGTGCCGTAGCTCAGATCATCATGATTGATATTTTGTTGGGTGGTGATAACGCTGTTGTCATTGCTCTGGCTTGCCGTAATTTGGATCCCCACCAGCGTCGTCAGGGTATTTTCTGGGGTGTGTTCGGCGCAATCGCTTTGCGTGTGGTGCTGATCACCTGTGCGGTATACCTCTTGGAGTTGCCGATGCTTAAAGTTGTAGCCGGTCTTCTTTTGATTTGGATCGGTGTAAAACTTTTGATTCCTCATGATGAGGAAGATAAGCACATTGAAGCAAGTACTAAAGTCTTGGCGGCCATTAAGACTATTATTGTGGCTGACTTGGTGATGAGTATTGATAATGTGATCGGCATTGCTGGTGCTGCTCAGGCTGCTCACGAACACCATCAAACACTTTTAATTATTTTCGGCTTAGTTGTGAGCGTGCCCTTTATTGTCTTCGGCAGCCAAATTATTTTGAAAGTTTTCGACCGTTTCCCGATCATTGTTACATTGGGTGGAGCGTTGCTCGGTTGGATTGGAGGCGGACTGATTGTCTCGGATATCTTCATGGTGGAGCATATACCGCAGACTAGCACCGTTCACTACGGAGCCTGTGTTATCGGTGCAATTTTGGTTGTGCTGATAGCAAAATGGCTTGTCAATCGGCAGAAGAATAAAATAGCTTCAAGCTAAAAATACTTTAGCAATAAGGGCGATCGGATTTGTTCCAATCGCCCTTTTTTCACTTGCGACTAATTAGACAGAGAAACGGAACGGGTAGGCGGGACCCTCACAAGCATTTCCGTTTGTGACCCAAAGGACTCGTTCGGTCAGATCGAACATGACAGCGTAAACTGTGCAAAAACGTGACATAGCCGGATCTCTGGGGTCGGGGTGACTGCAAAGACTATCGGGGAAGTTTGCATGGTCAGTCATCACATCAAACATATCCTTGAGACTGAAGGGACCATGATTCTGAGTTCTTACACGTGCACGGTTGTAACGTACAAAGGTATCGGCTAACTGGAATTTCAGCTTGTCCTGTCCGATAAACAACGGGCTTAAATAGTGGTTGGTGTGGCAAAGCGGTTTCCCTTCACTCATAGTTATTGCAAAGTTATCGGGCGAATACTCCACGCTACTCACAATCCCGCATGCGCTTCCGATATTGAAATTGCCAGCTCCTGCTCGGGTGCATTTGGAAACGCATTCAATGGCATCGCTAATGAGTTTGGAGCTTAAAATTTTCCGATAAATAATGTGAAGCGGAACACCGATTTGTCCCTTCCCGACAGATAGTGCGTTAAGGGTGACACCGATGCCGTCTTCGTTTAGCCCTTTACCGCCTACCATACCGGCTTCGGCTACCATTAAGAGTCTGGGTAGCGGAGTCTGATCAATTTCTACAACCACTGTGCAGGGCCTTGCCTCACCGAGCCAGTCCCACGTTTGTGTTAAAACAGTATGACCGTTGATAGTTGCTTCTGGCGGATAGCTAATGGCAGTGCATCCGTCAGGCAGAGCAAACATGATTTCACTGCGGCAATTTAAAGCCAAAATGTCCTCATAGGTCAGTCCAGCCCCCTGGGCAATGCCTCGCATTTCCTCAATAAGTTCTGGGAAATAATTTTTAATAGCCGGTTCAAACTGCTTTGCCAGTTCCTTGGCTTTTTCCCAATCCAAATGAGCATTGGCTTCAAACATACTAGAGTACAGATCAATGCACTTGAGAATTCTTTCTTTGGCTTTTTGACCGTACTGCTCGCCACGATCGAAAGGCGCTCCGCTAACTCGAATAATTAAATGTTCAAATGACATGATATTGTTCCTTATTCAACGATCTTTCTCGGGTAGTCTTTGCCAAACCAAGTCATAATGACGCCTTTGGGAGGTTTAGGAGTCAACAGGGAAACACCAACCAAAAGCACCACACTGACGATCATGGAAATACTCACCGGATGCATACCTAAAGTGATGTCAAAGGGCAAAAGCTTCATCTCTGCCACAATGTATGTTACGTAGGCGCCTGCAATACCCATAGCCGCACCCCACTCGTTGCAACGCTTCCAGTAGCAGCCTAGTAAGAGCGTAAAGAAGAATGCTGCCGCCATACCGCCCATACTAAAGGTGATAATCAATTGCAGCATATCGGGCGGGTTTAAAGCTAAAGCAAAAACAATGACGGAAATGATCACAGTGGTGCTGATCGTCATTTTCTTTTGCTCTTCGTTCGTTGCCTTGGGTTTTAAGAAAAAGCGCCAGAGATTGAGAACAATGGTTGACGAAATCACAATAATGATGGCGCTGACCGTTGACTGTACAGCAGAGGCGACACCGGCCAAAGTAATACCGGCAAGCCACGTCGGTACGACTTGCATTGTAAGAATCGGGATAGCGTGGTCGACAGTTTCTAAATTGGTATATAAGCCTTTGGCTGCCAGCGAGCAGTAAAGACCGAGACCTACTGTCCAAACCGTGACAATCACAATGCCTAAAATTGCAGCGCGCTTCATCGCAATGGTGTTTTTATAGGTGAGCGCCCCCATGGCTAAGTGCGGCAAGCTGATAGCGGCAAAGCCGTAAATAATCCATTGAGAGAATTCATAGGCAACAGACCAGCGGAAAGGATTGAAATAATCGGGTTCCCGGGCATGTATGGCAGAAGTGAGAACCTGCCAGCCGCCGTGAGCAGTAACTTCAATGTGAGAGCCTACAATGAGGCATAGGACGGCCAGCGTCATCGTAATGCCTTGCACAATGATCGCAAGGGCCACTCCCTTAATACCGCTTACCGTCGTCACAATCAGTACAGTTGCGGCAAAAAAGACTAATCCTACCCAGTAAGGCAATCCGGTCATAGCTTCGAAAACTCGAGCCCCGCCTACGGTTTGGCCGACTACGTAGCTAAGCATAAAAACTACAATCGATAAGCCACCTAAAAGCACTACAGCTTTATTGTTGTGAAAGCGGTGAGCAATCAAATCCAGGTAAGACTGAGCGTCAATACGACGGGCAACAATACCGATCTTTTTACCAATTTCACCCAAGACCACGAAGGTAACAAAAAGCTGGCAGCCGTTAATCATGAGCCACGGTCCACCCACCCGGTAACTCATGCCGGGGGAGCCGACAAAAGTGCCGGCACCGCAAAGGCCAGCGGCAATCATGAAAGCAACGGCAAGCATACCCATGCCGCGGCCTCCTGTATAGAAGTCGTCAACATAGGAATTGACAGAAGATTTTTGACGCCTAGCATAAACAGCAACAGCAACAACAGCGAGCGTATAGAGAACAAACGTAACAATAATGGCCACGCGTTGGAATGTTGTGATGGTCAGTTCCATATGACCTCCCATTAATTCTTGTCAAAGTCTTCGTCTTCAAGATTCTCGGCTTTGAAAACGAAATGTGTGATGAACGCCATACAAACACCGCCGATGACGGCAACGATAGCCATGACACTCAGGTAACGTGGCAGACCGAATAGATACTGCATCTCTTGCATATCTTGGGCTGCGTAGTAATAAACCACAGATAACATCACTATGACGTAAATCAGGTAGGCAAAGAAAGTGACGAGCATCTCTTTTTTTGCACTAACTAATCTCGGATCATCTTCGATTTCATCAAATGAGTAATCTCGGGAGTCATATTCTTGTCGAGACATTTCTTTCATAAAGAGACCTCTTTTGAACAAAAAAAGAAAGAGGAAAGAGCTAATAGAGGGTTAACCCTGGTTTGAATGTAGGAGACAAAACAAGATCGGTCAATCATTATTTGCAAAGAGAATAAAAAATATTGATATAAAGCAAATAAATAATTGAATGGTTATGAAAGAGATAAAAAAAGAGCTCCGATTACGGAGCTCTCAAAAAATGCATTAGACGATATCTTTTAACTCTCGTCTCAAAATTTTACCGACAGCGGTCTTCGGCAGTGAGTCAACAAAGATAATTTGTCGCGGAATCTTGTAGCCCGTTAATTGTGTACGACAGTATTTCACAACATCTTCTTTGGTGATAGAGGGGTCTTTTAATACGATAACAGCTTTAACAGTTTCACCAGATCTTTCGTGAGGCACACCAACCACGCCGCATTCGAGTACGCCTGGCATGGAGGCAATGACACTTTCCACTTCGTTGGGATAGACGTTAAAGCCCGAGACCAAAATCATGTCCTTTTTGCGGTCAGTGATTGTGATCTTTCCATCAGCGGCCATATAGCCTACATCACCGGTTCTCAGCCAGCCGTCACGGAAGACTCCCGCAGTTTCTTCGGGGCGGTTCCAGTAACCGACCATCACTTGAGGTCCCTTTACGCAAATTTCCCCCGTGTGAGACTCTATGTCTTCAGGGGTATTGCACAATCCCAAATCCTTAAAGCCGTCTCCGCGAATGCTTACCTCGGTATTGGGTAGAGGATAGCCGACAGAACCGTCCCAGGGAGCATCCGGTAAGTTACCACAAACTCCAGGGGAAGCTTCCGTTAAGCCGTAGGCTTCAAGAATGCCGATACCGGTTGTTTTCTTCCAACGTTCGGCGACTACTTTTTGGATTTGAGTGCCGCCAGCGACAGCCATTTTTAATTTGGAGAAATCAACACTGGCAAATTCCGGGTTATTCAAAAGCGCGTTATAAAGGGTGTTAACACCGGTGTAGACAGAAAACTTCCAGTGTTTGCATTCTTTGACAAGACCTTTGATGTCTCGGGGATTCGTTATAAGAACACTGCGGGCTGTCCAATTTAGGAAGGCAAGCGTCGCCGTAAAGGCAAAGATGTGGTAAAGCGGCAATGCACACATCGCCACTTCCTCGCATTCTTTAAAGGAGACACTGATCCAGTGACCCGTTTGTTCCACGTTGGATAACACATTGCGGTGAGTCAACATGGCGCCTTTGGAGACTCCGGTTGTTCCACCCGTGTACTGCAAGAGTGCAACGTCTTGGTTAGAAAGTTCAATCGGACTAAAGCCTTTCTGATGGCCGATAGCAAGTGCTTGTCTAAAATCAACAGCACCAGGCAAGTGCCACTCGGGTACCATCTTTTTAACGTACTTAACAGCTGTGTTGACTAAGGTACGTTTCACAAATGGGAAGAGATCGCCCACTTGGGTGGTGATAATATGCTTGACAGCGGTGCGAGTGAGCACTCTTTCAAGTGTTTTGGCGAAATTTTCAATAATAATGATCGCCTTGGCGCCAGAATCTTTTAGTTGATGCTCGAGTTCGCGTGCCGTGTAAAGAGGATTCACATTTACTACAACAAATCCGGCTCTCAAGATAGCAAAAAGCGAAACCGGATATTGCAAGAGGTTTGGCATCATAACTGCTACACGGTCTCCCTTTTGCATATCAGGAAGCGACTGCAAATAACCCGCCAGGTCAAAGGAAAGTGCCTGAGCTTCTTTAGTTGTGAGCGTTACTCCCATATTGGTAAAAGCAGGAGCATCAGGGTGCTTTTCGGCAATACCATCTAAAAGGGCAGGAATATTAGCGACTCTATCGGGGTTGATTTGTGCAGGAACACCTTTCGGATATTTGGCAATCCAAGGGAATTCATTCATCTTTTATATGTCCAGAATTGAATAATCAGAAACTAATATTGTAAACAAAGAAAATCGCCCACAGTAGGGGCGATTTTTACCAATTTTGCCGTTTAGGACAATTATGCAAGCGTCAGACAGTGGCGTGCATAACTCTTAACGTCTTCCCAATCGGTGTAATCAATCACTGCGTCCATGGAAGTCGGTCCCTTGGTCATCTTCATAATGAGCTGAATCATCTTGGCATCAAGCCAGCCCCAGTTTGGATAGTCGACCTTGCCGGCAATGCACTTCACATCACGCGGCTTCCAGGGAGAGTTCTGCAGGAACTTTTGCATGTAACGGTTGCCTTCCGGCGTTGCCTTAATCGGCGTACGGGCCACCACGGAAACGTTAAAGAAGCTGTGGGGCTTGGCATTTAATTGATCTTTATGCTTAGCGAGGAAGCTGTAGAAAATCTTGGGGTAGGTGCCGTACAGTACAGGGCAGCCCACGATAAAAAGATCGTACTTGTCCCATTGCACACCTTCACGGTCAGCTTCCATGACGCTCATCATGTCGGCTTGATTGCCTTCGGCAATCACGGTTTCCCAAATGCGACGAGCCACACGGGCCGTATGACCGCTTCGGCTGTAATAGAGCACGAGCACAGATTTCATTTTTTTTCTCCTTATTCTCCCAATCCGGTTACATAGTCTGACGGCGGGAAAATACAAATGTAAAGCCAGTATGGATGGGGCGGCAACGCATTAAGACGATTGTCGCATCTTCCAAATTTATCCGTAATAACCCTAAGTTCTTTCGGGCACTTTTGGCATTTTAGTGCAGAAATATTGCTTCAAGCTTAAAGCTGGTGTTTTGATTCAAGCGTTTGAAGCCAGATGAGAATTTCTTGCGGCTGTTGAGCAATGCAATCTGTGTGCCATTGCCCGATTGGAAAATCTTCCCGCAGATAGCCCCAAGCGGCTGCGGCAAAAGGCATCCCCAAAGCAGCTGCGGCTTTGGAGTCTCGAATATCGTCACCCACGTAGGGCGTTTCGACGGCTTTAGCTCCATTTTGCTTTAGGGCAACGAGTATATTGTCTGGATTGGGTTTGAGTTTTCCGGTTTCATCTCCGCTTACTATGACCGCCGCTCGCTTAGTTAAACCGAGTTTTTCAACGATGGGAAGGGTAAAGCAGCTGAACTTATTAGTGACGATCCCCCATTGCCAGCCTCGTGCCTCGATTTCATTCAATAGTTCCATTACACCATTAAAGCAGATGACTTTTTCGGCACAATGACTTTGGTAGTCAGTTAAAAACCGCTCTTTCAATTCCAGGAAGGCTGAATCTTCCGGTGTGAGATTGAATCCGACTTTTAAAAGTCCTTTAGCACCTGAGCCTGCATATGGTCTTAATAGGTCGTAGGGAAGGGGATCAAGGTGTTCCTCTTGGCGGATGCGATTGAGGGAAGAACATAAATCAGGAGCACTATCAACTAGTGTGCCATCCAAGTCAAAAAGAATTAAAGCCATGAGTATTCCTAATGCAGGAAGCTAACTAAACTAAGCGTGTAACTTTTCAGATTGAAATGAGAATCGAATCGCTAAATGTTGCGCGCTATGGTGCTTTTTATCACAGACAAAGATTTTTCGCACGTAGCTTTTAATTCTAAAAAGGTACGTAATTTGGCTAGTTTGGTTGTCTATAGAGGCAGTGCGGTGGCCAAGGATATTGGCGTAATAAGTTGGGAGATCTTATCTAGGTAAACAGAACTCAAGAAAAAGGCGCTTCAAAATGAAGCGCCTTCAAATTTAAATCAATGAGACAGTCTCATTAATTATTGAGCGCGGGTGCCGACCACTTCGACAACAGCACGGCGGTTCGGAGCCAAGCAGGCAACCAAATCAGCCTTCGGAGCGGTTTCATCGCAGGTCACGACAGGATCAGCAGAAGCCTTGCCTTCCGTTTGGATCTTGTCGGCAGGCACGCCTTGAGCAACCATGTAGCCCTTGACAGCTTCAGCACGGCGTTCGCTCAAAGCTTGGTTGAAGGAAGCCGGGCCGGTAACGTCGGTGTAACCGGTAGCCATCACGACTTCAACATTCAAGCCGGACATACGAGCAACCAATTCGTTGAGCATCTTCACGCCTTCGGGTTTGACCTTGGCAGAGTTCAAGTCAAAGAGCGTATCGGCAGCCAAAACGATCTTGCCGCTGTTGGCGATGTCAGCGTCGCATTCAACGCCTTCGGCCAAAGCCGGAGTCCAGAAACCGGTGCGCCAGCAGAGGTTGTAGCCGCTCATCACGGTCGTGCCGTAGTTGTTTTGAACATACGGGAAAACGTCAGCAGCGCTGGCCATACCGCTCGTAGCGAGCAAAGCAGCCATAGCCGCGCTCAAAGCTAAAGTTTTTTTCATATTATTATCTCCAATTGGATCAATTGCGGTGAACAACAGACGACCGCAGACGTCTCACCAATGCCCCACCGCCCTCGCGAGTGGCTTTTTGGGGGCAACTGCATAAGCTAAATTCTATTCTGCCACGTTTTGGTTATTTTCTGTGCTTTTTCTCGACTAACGGGTCTGATCCCGTAACATTGTTGCTTTTTGACAACAAGCTTACCGTCTACCCAAACGTGGGTAATATCTTCACGACCGGCACTGTAAAGAAGCTGAGAAGCTGGATCAAAAACCGGCAGTGCATCAATTGAACCTAAATCCACAGCAATAATATCAGCATCTTTACCTTTTTCTAGTGAACCGATACGATCATCCCAACCGAGTGCTTTTGCTCCACCCATAGTCGCAGCATAGAGCATGTCTGCAACTTTCATTTTTGTTGTATCTTGACAAACCGATTTCCCGAGCATGGCAGCAAGACGCGTTTCGCCCAATAAATCTACTTTGTCGTTACTTGCAACACCGTCAGTGCCCATCGCAACATTAATGCCCATCGTCATCATTTTAGCGATGGGAGAAAAGCCACTTGCTAATTTGAGATTGGAGCAAGGACAGTGCACAGTGCTTGCGCCGGCTTTTGCTAAAAACTCCAATTCGTTGTTATCAGCGTGCACAGTGTGCACAGAAATGAAATGATCATTTAGAAGTCCCAGATTCTGCAAGCGCTCAATTGGTCGCATGCCATATTGCTTAAGTGAACCTTCAATTTCTGTCTGAGTTTCGTCGACATGCATGTGGATGTAAGCATTATGCTTTTGGGCTAGTTCCCGCACTTTAATGAGCGCATCATCGTCGACAGTGTAAGGGGCGTGTGGCCCCACAGTGACTCGGACATTGGGATTGTCGCTAAATCGTTCAAAAAGAGCCTGAGCACAGTTGATATATTCATCTGTTGTTTTAGCCATAGCAGAAGGGAAACCGATCACAATGCCTGAGACCGAACACTTCATACCCACTTCGGTAAGCCCTCTGGCGACATCCTCACTGAAAAAATAATGATCGCTTGCGCACGTGATACCTGACTCAATCATTTCTGAGCCTGCGATTAAAGAGCCTTCGTAACAGAATTCGTGGCTCATTAATTTACCTTCAGCTGGCCAGATTTTTGTTTGCAGCCAATTCATTAGAGGTAAGTCTGCTCCCATGCCGCGCAACAGGTGCATTGGAGCATGTGTATGGGCATTAACCAGACCGGGCAAAACGATATGATCGGGCAGCTCAACAACTTCTTGTGCTTGGCAGTCCTGTGTATCCTGCGTGGGTAAAATTGCTGCAATTTTCCCTTCATCAATGAGAATGCTGTGGTGAGGCAAAAGTGCTCCTTTGGGGGCCATGGGCATCACCCAGCCAGCTTTAATAATCGTTTTCACGTGCATAAAAAACCTTTAAAAGTGACTTTCGACAGCTAAGCTTGAATTGTATGTCAGAGCTGAAATTTCTGTCAGGGTTTAATTTTGAGACTTTTAGAGACTTTTTGTATTAGCTAACATGTTGAAAATAAAAGAAATTTTAAGTTTCAGGATATGGGCATTTTTAATTAAATCCTGATAAAATCAACAGGTTAATTTTTCATAGATGGATAGTCAATCAATGTCGGATAACGAAGATATTAAGAATAACGAAGAAACCCTTACGCCTGAAGAAGCGTCCGATTCCAACGTCCCTGGTTCCATGGTCAACATTGCTCAAGAGCTACTTCCCGTTTCTCTGGAAACAGAGATGAAGCGCGCCTATCTTGACTATGCAATGAGTGTGATTGTAGGTCGTGCTCTTCCTGATGCACGCGATGGTTTGAAGCCAGTGCACCGTCGTGTCCTTTACGCTATGGAGCAAATGGGCAATACCTATTCGCGTCCGACCAAAAAATCCGCCCGTGTGGTGGGTGATGTTATCGGTAAGTATCACCCCCACGGTGATACGGCAGCGTACGACACCATTGTCCGTATGGCTCAGCCTTTTTCTTTGCGCTATCCGCTCGTGTACGGTCAGGGCAATTTTGGCAGTCTTGATGGAGACTCTGCCGCGGCCATGCGTTATACGGAAGTGAAGTTGCAGAAGTTGGCCGGTGAAATGCTTGCCGATATCCGAAAGGATACGGTGGACTTCATTCCTAATTACGACAATACTGAAAAAGAACCGACTGTTTTGCCTACTCGTTTGCCCCATTTGCTGATTAACGGCAGTGCGGGTATTGCTGTTGGCATGGCGACCAATATTCCGCCGCACAACTTGCGTGAATCCATCGATGCTTGTGTGCATCTACTTAATCACCCGGATGCAACGGTTGACGATTTGATTAAATTTATTCCCGCACCAGACTTCCCGACCGGAGGCATTATTTTCGGTCTCAAAGGTGTGGTGGACGGCTATCGTACAGGCAGAGGCCGGGTGTTGATGCGGGCCAAAACACACTATGAGGAGTTCGATCACGGACGCCGCACGCGTATTGTGGTCGATGAAATTCCTTATCAAGTTAATAAGCGCATGTTGGTTGAAAGCATCGCTCACTTGGTTAACGAAAAGAAAATCGAAGGCATTTCTGATTTGCGCGATGAAACCGATAAAGACGGTGTGCGCGTCGTGATTGATTTGAAGGCCGGTGTTGTGGCTGACGTAGTACTCAATAATCTCTATAAACTCACGCAGCTGCAGGATTCTTTCGGCATCAATATGGTCGCTTTAGTTGACGGTCAGCCTCAGCTTTTAAATCTCAAGCAAATCATTGAAGTTTTCCTGATGCATCGTCGGGAAGTTATTACAAGGCGATGCCTTTTTGATTTGAAAGAAAATCGTGCCAGAGGGCATATCCTTGAAGGTTTGGCGGTGGCACTGGCCAATATTGATGACTTCCTGGCAATTATTCGTTCTGCTCCGACTCCGGAGGTTGCTAAGACCGGTTTGATGAGTCGGGGATGGAATTCGGCTTTAGTCGGTGAGTTGCTTCATCGTGCTGGTGAGCATCAAAATGATTTCCGCCCAGAGGGACTAGATGCCTCTTTTGGTTTGCGCGATGACGGCTTGTATTACCTCACTGAAGTTCAGGCCGATAATATTTTGCAAATGCGTCTGCAGCGCTTAACCGGCCTTGAACAGGATAAGATCATTCAGGAATATAGAACGGTCGTTGATGTGATTGCTGATTTATTGGATATTTTGGCCAAGCCTGACCGGGTTCGTCAGATTATCGAAGATGACCTTATTGAAATTAAGAATGAGTATGGCGATGACCGCCGTTCTGAAATCGATCCGACGGGGGATCCCAATTTTGATCCGAGAGACCTTATTCCCCGTCGTGAAATGGTTGTTACCATGACGCGAGATGGTTACATCAAGAGTCAGCAGTTGTCTGATTATCAGGCTCAGCGTCGAGGAGGTCAGGGGAAAAAGGCTGCAACCATGAAAGAAGGCGATATGACTGATCAGCTCTTCATTGCCAACTCTCATGACAGAATTTTGTGCTTCTCCAATTTCGGTCGGATGTACTGCCTAGATGTTTATGCGTTGCCTGAAGGCTCTCGTACCTCAAAAGGTCGTCCGATCATCAATTCAGTGCCTTTAGCTGAGGGTGAGCGTATTACGGTAGTCTTGCCGATTGAAGACTTTGATGACAAACACTACGTTTTCATGGCCACTTCAAAGGGTGTTGTTAAAAAGACCCGTCTGAAAGATTTCGCTAATGTGCGCCGCTCCGGGATTAATGCTGCCGGCCTTGACGAAGGGGACCACCTAATTGGGGTAGCCATTACCGATGGTGAGCACGACGTGATGCTCTTTTCCGACGCAGGTAAGGCCGTGCGCTTTAGTGAGGCCGATGTTCGTCCGATGGGGCGCGGTGCACGTGGTGTGCGCGGCATGGCACTTGAAGATGATCAAAATGTAATTGCGATGCTTGTAGCTGACAGTGAAGAGCAAACAGTGCTTACCGCAACGGAAAATGGCTTTGGTAAACGCACGCTTGTGAGCGAGTACACTCGCCATGGTCGTGGTACCAAGGGAATGATAGCTATTCAAACCAGTGAACGAAACGGTAAAGTTGTCGCTGCAACATTGGTCAATGAGGCCGATGAGGTCATGTTGCTCACGCAAAAGGGCAAAATTGTCAGAACGCCAGTTTCAGATATCTCTGTTTTGAAGCGCGCCACACAAGGGGTAACTTTGATCGCTTTAAAGGACGATAGTCTCGTCGCAGTTCAAAGAATTACAGAAAAAGACGTAGAGGAAGAAAAAACGCAAGAGCAAAAAAACGCTGAGCAAGCTTCCTCCGACTCTCAGAATACGGCTTCTGAAAATAAAAATCAGGCCTAATAGTTTAACGTAGAGCTCTCCTGCTTTAGTTCGGGAGAGCTTCTTTTTATTTACCGAGTTAGCGATGATTCCAGTAATTACAATTGATGGACCAACCGCTTCAGGCAAAGGCACAGTGGCCTCTCGTGTGGCCGAAGCCTTAGGCTTTTATTATCTCGATAGCGGAGCACTCTACAGGCTGTGTGCTTATAAAGCCCTTAAGGAGTCTGTAGATTTATTAGACGAAAATACAGTTTCTCAATTAGCGGCAGCGCTTGAACCACGCTTTGAAAACGGCCGAATTCTGTTAGATGGTGAAGATGTCACCGATAAAATTCGTGCAGAAGCAGTAGGAGTGGCAGCCAGTAAGGTAGCCGCTTTAATGCCGGTCAGAGAAGCTTTGTTAGATGTACAAAAGCGAGCCAGACGTGAACCAGGCTTAGTGGCTGACGGGCGTGATATGGGTACAGTGATTTTCCCTGATGCTCCTTTGAAAGTTTTTTTAACTGCGAGCGCTCAGGCTCGTGCACTGAGACGCTTTAATCAGTTGAAAGAAAAAGGAATTGTTGCTAATATCGACAGCCTTACCCGGGATCTGGAGGAGCGTGATCGTCGCGATATGCAACGCGCTGTCAGTCCTCTTGCGCCCGCTAAAGATGCAAAGATCCTTGATTCATCTGAATTAACGATTGAAGCGACGGTAGCTCAAGTACTTCAATGGTATAAGGAGCTCGCCGATTAGATCGGACTTGGTTCCGATCGCCCGGTAAACCGGCAATAGGGCCGGCCCGGTTTTCTAACCCGGTACTGACTTCCTTTCGGAGGCGGTACTGATATTTAAATTAACTCATGTCTGAAAATATTAACCAACCCGAGTCTTTTGCTCAGCTTTTTGAAGAAAGCTTAGCTCGTCAAGAAATGCGCCAAGGCGAAGTCATCACGGCTGAAGTGGTGCGCGTCGATTACAACTTTGTCGTTGTGAACGCCGGTTTGAAGTCCGAAGCCTATGTGCCTATCGAAGAATTCAAGGACGATCGCGGTGAAGTCACCGTGAAGCCGGGTGATTTTGTGGCTGTGGCGATTGAACAAGTCGAAAACGGCTACGGTGATACGATTTTGTCTCGCGACAAGGCCAAGCGTCTTGCCGCCTGGATGAACCTTGAAAAAGCCCTCGAATCCGGCGAACTCGTTACCGGTACGATTACGGGCAAGGTCAAGGGTGGTCTTACGGTGATGACCAACGGTATCCGTGCTTTCTTGCCGGGTTCTTTGGTTGACACCCGTCCGGTTAAGGATACGACCCCCTACGAAGGCAAGACCATGGAATTCAAGGTCATCAAGCTCGACCGCAAGCGCAATAACGTTGTGGTTTCCCGTCGTGCTGTGGTTGAAGCCAGTATGGGCGAAGAACGCGCCAAACTCATGGATACGCTCAAGGAAGGCGCTATCGTTAAGGGTATTGTTAAGAACATTACCGATTACGGTGCCTTCGTTGATTTGGGTGGTATCGACGGCTTGTTACACATCACCGACCTCGCCTGGCGTCGTGTGCGTCATCCGAGCGAAGTGGTTCAAGTTGGTCAAGAGCTCGAAGCTAAGGTTCTTAAGTTTGATCAAGAAAAGAACCGTGTTTCTTTGGGCTTGAAGCAATTGGGTGAAGATCCGTGGATCGGTATCGCTCGCCGTTATCCGAAGGGCACCCGCCTCTTCGGTAAGATCACCAACATTACCGATTACGGTGCCTTCGTTGAAATCGAAGCCGGTATCGAAGGTTTGGTGCATGTTTCCGAAATGGATTGGACCAACAAAAACGTTGATCCGAAGAAGGTTGTCCAATTGGGCGATGACGTTGAAGTCATGGTTCTTGAAATCGACGAAGAACGTCGTCGTATCTCCTTGGGTATGAAGCAATGCAAGCCCAATCCTTGGGAAGAATTCGCTCAAAGCCACAAGAAGGGTGACAAGGTTACCGGCCAAATCAAGTCCATCACCGATTTCGGTGTGTTCATTGGTTTGACGGGTGGCATCGACGGTTTGGTGCACTTGTCTGACCTCTCCTGGACCGAACAAGGCGAAGAAGCCGTTCGCAAGTATAAGAAGGGTGACGAAGTTCAGGCTGTCGTGCTCGGTATCGATACCGAACGTGAACGTATCAGCTTGGGCGTGAAGCAATTGAGCGGTGATCCGTTCAGCAACTTCACTAGCACCCATGAAAAGGGTTCTGTGGTCACCGGCACGGTCAAGAGCGTTGACGCTAAGGGTGCTGTGATCGACTTGGGCGACGAAACAGAAGGTTATTTGCGTGCCTCTGAAATCTCCTCCGAACGTGTCGAAGACGCTACGACGCAATTGAAGGAAGGTGACAGCGTGACGGCGCAAATTATCAGTATCGACCGTAAGAACCGTAGCATCCAATTGTCCATTAAGGCCAAGGATGCCAGCGAAGCTCGTCAAGCCTTGGATCGCATGAACCAAGACGCTCAGAGCGCTTCCGGTACGACCAACTTGGGTGCCTTGTTGAAGGCTAAGCTCGAACAAAAGTAATCGGAGAGAGGCATGGTGGATGCCATGACGAAATCCGAGCTGATTGAACGGCTCGCAAGTAAAAACACGCGCTTATCTTCGCGTGATGTTGGCGAATCCGTTAAAGCGGTGCTCGATGCGATGACTCTGGCTATGGCCACCGGTAGCCGCATCGAAATCCGCGGGTTCGGCAGTTTTTGCCTCAACTACCGCCCCGAGCGATTGGGACGTAATCCTAAGAGCGGGGAAAGTGTGGTAGTGCCGGCAAAATACGTGCCGCACTTTAAAGCGGGCAAAGAGATGCGTCTCAGAGTAGACGGTCCTGCACAAGAAGCTTAAAGAGCATCTCAACGTCAACCTAAGTTCAGAATGGGGATCCCAAAGATTTTGGGATCCCCATTTCCGTTTATATTTTTATATTTTTTCTAAGTGATGTTGCTTAGAGCATGGTAACTTCTAGGTTAATTACTCTAGAAACCTTCTCAATCAGCCGATAAGCCCTTAAATATAATGAAGCACAGGTATCAGCTCATTTTTAAGATACCTCTCATTGATTCGGATTAAATGGATTAAGAGCTTATCATGTATAACTTTTTAGCAGCATTTTGTATTTGCGGTTTCATCGTCATTATCGGTGAATTGGTTTCAACATGGACGAAGGCATGGGTGCCTTCCGTGTTCGTTTCTGCCTGCTTGTTGTTGGTGGGCTATTGGACAATTATCCCCTACGATTTAGTTAAGGACTCATTCTTGACGCCCTTTGGCGCTACATTGGGTATTTACCTTTTGATTGTGCATATGGGTACGGTGATTAGTCTAAAGACGTTGATGGAGCAATGGAAGACCGTCGTAATGTGTTTGGTAGGGCTAGCCGGTATGTGTATCCTGTCGCTACTTTTGTGCCCGTTGTTTATGGATTGGGCTTACATTGTTGCAGGCTTGCCGCCGCTTACCGGTGGTATTGTTGCTGCAACAATTATGCAACAGGCGGCCACTGAACATGGTCTGACCTCAGCAGCCGTTTTTGCCATTACCATGTACTGCGTACAAGGCTTTGCAGGTTATCCGCTTACAGCTATTTTTATGAAGGCTGAAGGCGCTAAGCTGTTGAAAGAATACCGCTCTGGACAGCGTGTTTCCAAGGATGAATTGTCGGCAGCGAAGAACGTGACTTCTTTGCCTTCTAGCGATCGTCGCGGTCCTCTCGCTTTGCCTGATTGGTTAAATAGCCCGATTGTGATGCTCACCAAAATCGGTATGGTGGCCTGGTTATCCATGATGGTGGGCAGTTTCACTGGTATTAGCGGAGCCGTTTGGGCACTGATTTTCGGTGTTGTTTTCTGTTCTCTTGGCTTTTTGGAAACAGATATCTTGCATCGTTGCAATTCTTTTAATATCTTGATGTTTGCTTTAACCATGTTTGTCTTCGAAGGATTAAAAGACTGCACGCCCGAAATGCTTACTTCGATTATTCTGCCGATGGTGGGTTTGATTGTCGTGGGTGTCTTCGGAATGGCCGTTTTTGCATGGGTGGCTGCAAAAGTGATGAAGCTCTCCTTCCCGTTGAGTTTCTGTAATTGCCTCACAGCTCTTTACGGTTTCCCCTTTAATGCCATTATCACAGAGTCTACCTGTAAGGCAATGGCTAAAACGCCTGAAGAACATGAGTTCTTGATGAGCAAGATGTTCCCCTCGATGATTATCGGCGGTTTTGTCACGGTGACGATCACTTCTGTGATTTTGGCCGGCTTCTTTGTGAATTTGTTCTAATTAAAATCAGACAGGGCGCCGAAAGGCGCCTTGAGGTTATCAGTAAAGGAATTTGAAATGAATATTCAAGCACTTGGTCAGAAGTACCATGATTATTTGATTGAACAACGTCGTTGGTTTCATGCCTACCCGGAAGTAAGCGGTGAGGAATTCGGGACAGCTAAACACATTCGTGAGGAATTGGATAAGCACGGAATTGCGTGGCGTGAATGTGGCATGAAAACAGGAACTTTGGCAACGATTAAGGGCGCTAAGCCTGGTAAGACCATTTTACTTCGCGGTGATATTGATGCGTTGACAGTCAATGAAGAAACTGGGTATGAATTCGCAAGTAAGAATCCCGGTGTGATGCATGCTTGCGGACATGACTGCCATATTTCGATGCTTCTGACTGCCGCTTTAATGCTCAATGAAATAAAAGATGAGCTCGCAGGGACAGTTGTTTGTGCCTTCCAACCCGCTGAAGAAATCGGTAAGGGTGCCTGTGCCATGATTGAAGAAGGTGCTCTTGAAGGTGTGGATGCAGCTTTTGGTATGCATGTCTGGTCTGATATTCCTAGTGGGAAAATATCCGTACGTGAAGGCGCCACGATGGCTTCGGGCGATCGTTTTGAAGTCAATATTGAAGGCAAGGGTGGTCACGGTGCTACGCCGCACCTTTGTGCCGATGCCATTGTGATGAGTGCTGCCATCGTGCAAAATCTTCAGACGGTAGTAAGCCGCGAAATCTCTCCGGTTGAAACAGCGGTACTGACCGTCGGAACAATCGAAGGCGGTACACGCTGGAATGTTGTTTCGGGTTCGGCCAAACTCACAGGAACCACTCGCTGCTTCAGTAACGAAGTGCGTGCACAATTCCCCGTGGCGATGAAACGTGTTGTGGAAGAAACCGCCCGTGCAATGCGCGGAAAGGCGACCCTGACTTATGAAGAATTAGTGCCGCCGACGATTAATGATGCACAGTTGGCTCGTGCTGTACGCTCGAGTGCAAAAAAAGTTTTGGGCGAAGATTACTTCTACGACTATCCGTTAACGATGGGTGGCGAAGATTTTGCATACTATCAGCAAAAAGTACCTGGTGTAATGGCTTTGTTTGGAGTGGGTAATCCTGCCTGTGATGCCGTTCATGCTCAGCATTCCGGTTGCTATAAAGTTGATGAAGATGCATTGATTAACGGTGCTATGACACATGTTCAGGTGGCTTATGATTTTCTTAATCAATAAGAAAAAGTCTGAATTTTATTCTTAGTGTTAAAGCCTCGACATTTGTCGGGGCTTTTGCGTTTTTTTGCAGTCCGTATAATCAAAACTTTCCTTCTAAAAAAGAAAAAAGATGCTTATTGAACGTAAAGATTTAATAAAGGCCAAACGTATTGTTGTGAAAGTCGGCAGCAGTACCATTACACATGCAAACGGCAAATGCGACTTTGCCAGAATTGATAAATTGGCTAGAGAATTCGCTGATTGGCAAAATCAAGGCAAAGAGATGATTTTGGTCACTTCAGGAGCTGTTGCGGTTGGTGTTGATCGCTTGGGTTTGTCGGAAAAACCGAAAACCATTCCGGGTAAACAAGCTGCGGCAGCTGTTGGACAAGGCATCTTAATGCATACTTACGAAAAGATTTTTGCTGAATACGGTCAGATTGTGGCCCAGGTTTTACTTACGCGTATGGAGACTATTGATCGGCATCGTTATACCAATGCCCGCAATACCTTTATGGAGTTGATTAAGCGTCGAGTAATTCCTATTGTCAATGAAAATGACGTCGTTGCTTTAGATGAATTGAAAATTGGCGACAACGACAATATGAGTGCATTGGTGGCTAGTATTATTGACGCTGACCTAGTGATTATTTTGTCGGATGTTGATGGTCTTTATACCGCCAATCCTCAAACGCACCCCGAGGCTAAATTAGTCTCCAGAGTAGAGGAAATTACCCCTGAAATTGAAGCTAGTGCTGGCGGAGCGGGTAGCAATGTCGGTACGGGCGGTATGTTTACCAAAATTCAGGCGGCAAAAAACGCAACAACTTCTGGCATCAACTTGGTCATTGCCTCCGGCTCTCAAAAAGATGCTGTCAGCAGGATTCTGGAAGGAGAAGATGTCGGTACGCTTTTTGTCTCCAGAGAAAACCGCTTGCAGTTTAGAAAACGTTGGTTGGCATTCGGTGCTCGTATTATGGGTAGCATCACAGTGGATGCAGGCTGTGAAAAAGCTATCAAGAAAGCTGGTGCCTGTAGCATATTGCCAGTGGGGATCTGCAATGTTGAGGGGACCTTTGAAGCCGGCAACACAGTGAGTGTGCGTACTTCTGAAGGTCGAGAAATTGCTAGAGGTTTGTGTCACTACTCTTCTGAGGAATTAAAGAAAATTATTGGTTGTCAATCGGCCGATATTGAATCTCTTGTCGGACACAAGGCATTTGATGAAGTCATCCATCGCGATGATTTGGTGATCTTAAATTAAGGGAAGCAAGATGACAGTAACGTTTGAACTTGTTCATGAGAAAGCAAAAGCTGCCCATGATGCTGCTACTCGTATGGCAGTGATGCGAACAGGAGAAAAAAATAAAGCGCTTCTCGCAATGGCAAACGCTTTAATTGAAAAATCAGAGGAAATTCTTGAGGCCAATGCCCTCGATATGGCTAACGCTCAAGCCAATGCTATGAGAAGCTCTATGCAGGATCGCTTGCGTCTGACTCAAGAGCGAATCGAAGCCATGGCAGAAGGTTTGCGTCAGGTCGCGCAGCTGAAAGATCCTATCGGAGAGGTTATCGGCGGGACAACGTTACCCAATGGCCTAATGATGACGAAGGTGAGAGTGCCTATTGGAGTGGTCGGCATCATTTATGAAGCGCGGCCCAACGTTACCTCAGACGCGATTGGCTTGTGTCTCAAGTCGGGCAATACCGTTGTGCTTAAAGGGGGGAGCGAAGCTTTGCACTCCAATCGTTCAATTGCTCGGATTTTGTCTGAAGCCGCACAAAAGCACGGTGTCCCAGAAGGGGCTATTCAATTTATTGATGTCACTGATCGTCAGGCTGTAACGGATTTGATTCGGATGAAAGGATTAGTGGATGTTGTGATTCCTCGTGGCAGTGCACGTTTGATCCAGGCAGTGGTAGAAAATGCAACTGTGCCCGTCATTGAAACGGGAGCTGGAGTTTGTCATACCTTTGTTGATGAGAGTGCCGACTGCGATATGGCGCGTCGTATTGCCTTTAATGCTAAAGTGCAACGTCCTTCGGTCTGCAATGCAATGGAAACCCTTTTAGTGCATGAAAAAGCAGCTCCGACTTTCCTTCCTGCGATGCTAAAGGATTATTTTGAAGCGGGAGTGCAGATTTTCGGTTGTGAGAAGGCTCAAACTTTTGATAAAAGAGTGCAGTCCGCGACTGAGGAGGATTGGGCAACAGAGTACGGTGATCTGCGTTTATCTTTGAAAATTGTTCATGACTTAGATGAAGCACTTTCTCACATTGCCTGTTATGGAACCCGTCATTCCGAGTGCATTGTGACTCAAGATATGAATAATGCTCGCCGCTTTCAGGCCGAAGTGGATGCGGCAGTTGTTTATGTTAATGCATCTACTCGTTTCACCGACGGTTTTGAATTTGGTTTCGGCGCTGAAATCGGAATCAGTACACAAAAACTGCATGCCAGAGGTCCAATGGCTCTTCCGGAACTGACCTCCTATAAGTATCTGATTAACGGTAGCGGGCAAATTAGAGGTTAAAACCGCAAATCTTTAATTAGTGAAGGGCGGCTCAATAGCCGCCCCTTTTTTCTCATATGAATTGGTTAAAGATCAATGTCAACGAGTTCATAATTGTCTTTACCCATTCCCAATTCATGCATGTAGGACAATTGTCGCAAACCGTGTCGAGTTTCTATGCGCTCAACTAAGTCATGATTTTTATCTTTTCCGAGTGAGTACACAAGATCAACACAAGCTTGGTCAATAGCCAAAATGTCAGTGGAAGCAACCATACCGATATCCGGAATAGTGGGTTCGGCTGCACTCAGTCCAGCACAGTCGCAATCAACAGACATACGACGCATGACGTTGATAAAAACAATGTGTTTGCCGAAATGATCACAAACAGCTTTGGCTGATTCGGCCATTGTCTCCATCAAGTGTTCCTTGGCCGGCCATTGATCCCACGGAGCATTAACGTCTTTTACTGCATGCACTTGCGCCTTGCCGATCTTGCCGTCAGCGCATCCGATGGCAATATTTTTCATTGAGCCACCGAAGCCGCCCATAGCATGGCCTTTAAAGTGAGTCAGAACAACCATGGAATCGTAGTTGACAATATTTTTACCCATGGAAACTTCTTTAAAGTGCTTGCCGCCTTTGACTGGGAGCATAACTGTACCGTCTTCGTCCATGATATCGACTGGGCAGAAAGTCCAGCCGTTTACCTCTAATGTCTTGCGGTGTTTTTCTGTTGTATCTCGGTCACCGATATAAAGCGTGTTAGTTTCAACAATGGTGCTGTTAGGAATGGTTTGCTGGAAATCTTTAACCATGTCGCGAGGTAAGATATTCGGCCCATTGCGTTCGCCCGTGTGCAGTTTAATGGCTACTTTGCCTTTAATCTCTTCGTTGATTAATGTATAAAGTTTTTTCAAGTGATCGGCATCAATGTGACGAGTAAAGAATACTTTTGCCCTTTCTCCCTTGAAATTAGAGGTCACCTTTTTGCTGCCGACAACCGGAGCTTGAACTTGAGCGGAAGCGACGTTACTTAACGCACCCAAAACGGCGCTGGTCATAACGCCTCCCATTGTTTTTAAAAAAGCGTTTCGAGAGCATTTATATTCAGGCATGCGAAATCCTCCTAAGGTGAGCCCCTTTTAGCAAAATTTTATCAATTGATCTAAAAGAGTCCTTGCCTAAACCGATACGTAAATTTGCCTGCTTTGTGATTTTTTTTAACGATCAATGCAAACACCTAAAAGATTTTCCTTATTTTTGAAAAAAGTAATAGTGTTTCTACTCAGTCTGACTTAGAGGAATTTTCTTAAGGAGCCATACAATTAAGAAAAAACTGTACAAAGAGAGAAAAATGGATAAAAAAGTTGCTTCAAGATATATCCCCATTGGGTTAATGTTATTCGCGCTCTTTTTTGGGGCTGGTAATTTAATTTTCCCAGCTTCGATGGGGCAGAACTCGGGTGTTAATGTTTGGTACGCGTTAATTGGCTTTTGTATTACCGGTGTTGGGATGCCTCTTTTGAGCGTTATGGCTATGGGATATTCGGGCTGTAGTGATCTTCAAGAGGCAGCAGGACGGGCTCACCCGTGGTACGGCCTATTTTTTACGATTGTTGCTTACTTAGCCATCGGTCCTTGCTTTGCTATTCCTCGTACTGGAACAGTCGCATTTGAAATCGCAATGAGCCCCTTTTTAAGTAAGGATAGTCTTGAAGTTGGCTTGCCTATTTTTCTTGGTGTGTTTTTCTTAGTTTCTTTTTGGTTGTCCGCTTCTCCTCAAAAATTAGTGGATCGTATCGGAAAGTTGTTAACACCTGCGCTCGTTCTGACGATTGTGTTGCTGATCGTACAGTCTTTTGTTTCTCCGTTAGGAGAGGCCCAGGCCCCGACTAAAGCCTATGCAACGCCCGTGATTGCTGCGGTTCAAGGAGTCTTAGACGGCTATAACACATTAGATGCCATTGCCGCATTTGTTTTTGCAACACTAGTCATTAACGTAGTTAAAGAAGACTGCGGATTAACCGATCGTGCAGAAATTACCAAGCAGGTCTACAAGTCCGGTATTGTTGCAGTAGCGCTTTTAGCTTTCATCTATATTTTTATTGCCAAAATCGGCGCTGAGAGTGTGCCTGCCATCGGTATGCAAGCAACAGGGGCTCCGGTACTGGCTGAGTCAGCCAAAATCTTATTCGGTAACGCTGGTGCCATCATTTTGGCAGTGATTGTGCTTTTGGCCTGTCTTTCTACGGCAATTGGTTTGATCACGTGCTGCGCGGCTTATTTCCTGAAATTAACAGGTCGTTTTACCTATCTTTACTGGGTTACGGTCTTTTCTATCGTTTCCTTTTTAGTGGGCATGTTTGGCCTAGAAACCATCATCACTTCTACAGTTCCTGTGTTGATGTTTATTTATCCTCTGGCTGTTGTGCTGATCGTTTTACTTTTTACCGATAAATTATTTAAAGGTCGTCAGTGTGTCTATGCTTTCACTATCGGTTTTACTTTTGTGATGGCTTTGATTAACGGTATGGAAACCGCCAATATTAGATTTGATGCTCTGGAAAATGTTCTGACGACATATTTACCGATGCATACTTTGGGTTTAAGTTGGATTTGGTTTGCGGCTGTGGGTTATGTCATCGGTCTAGTTTGGATGAAGGTTGTTCCTGAAAAATAGAAATTATTTGGTCTAAAAAAGCCTTCGATGAATTGCTTTTATCGAAGGCTTTATTCGTCTGACAGTACGTGTTCACCATCGAAGTGCGGAATAAATTTAGCGCTGTCAGTGCGACCTACTTGCATAAATCCTTTAGTAATACCGATGGCTCTGGCGTGGCGGATAACTTTTTGATATTCCAAAGTTGTCAGAGGCCGATTAATTTCCGGATGCCGGCAGGCTTTATAAAGCGGCATGTACTGATTCATAACAGAAACATAAACATCGTCCCTGAATGTCTTGTGGATCCAGTCAAGACAGCGGCAGCTATCTTGCCACTGCCACGGCAATACTAAGTGGCGAATAATGAGTCCTCGTTTGAGCTGACCGCTTTGATCAAGTTCTGCCGGGCCAGTCATCTCAAACATTGTACGAATGGCTTCAGAGGCATAATCGAAATACTTCGAAACGCCTGAATATTTTTCACCGAGTCGATTATCGAAATATTTAAGATCTGGCAGGAAAATATCGATTAATCCTGAGAGTTCCCTCAGTGTTTCAGGTAGTTCATATGCGTTTGAGTTATAGACAATGGGAAGCTTAAGGCCCCGGTCTTTAGCTGAAATCAGTGCTTGTCGGATTTGGCGGGTATAGTGTCCCGGAGTAACAAGCTCAATACAGGAAGCTCCTCGCTCAGCCTCTTCAAGAAAGATATCTGTCAAGCGCTGAGTTGAAATCCTAATCCCTTTACCTAGGGCACTGATTTCGTAATTTTGACAAAAGCAACACCGTAGATTGCAGTGGGAAAAAAAGATTGTTCCGGCTCCTTTCTTAGACTCCAGAATAGGTTCTTCCCAAGCGTGCAAACTCACAAGGGCGACTTCAATATCGTCGCTTGCATGACAAATACTGCGTTTTAAACCTTGAGGCGTTGAACGATCTGCGCCGCATTGACGAGGACAGAGGTTACAGATCATTTTATGGTTAAATTAAAAACAATAAGAGAAGAACTATACGACAGGTCCGTTTAGATCGCTAACTTTTTGCCTAACTTATTGCGTAAAAGATGAAATTTTCCATTAAAGAAAGATAAGAAAAATTCTTAATTAAGAAAGAAGTCAAACGGTGAAAACTTGCTAAATACCTTCTTATAGGTCAGTCATGGCTGCAACAGTATAAAAAGCATCATCTACGATACCTTGTACTTATCACTCTGTGAAAGTTTTTTGAAACCTCTGGCATGGTTGAGTGTCCATCATAATTTGAGATTCAAATTAATGTCCATCATCTTGTCTATCAATAAATATCGGAAGAAAATTAACTTCTTTAGAAAATGCTACAGCGGTGACTGAATTACAAAGGATAAATAAAAAAATCTCAGATGTCACAAAACACTCTGAGATTGATTAATGGTGGAGGCGGCGGGAATTGAACCCGCGTCCAGAAATCGTCCATAGCTGGATCTACATGCTTAGCTAAAACACTTAAAAAATCTCATTTCGCTTTACGCCCTTTAGCCGGCTCTGACGAAACCAGACACTCTGAAGTTTCGGCGTCCGCGCAGTGTCCTCGCGAAAGCCTAGCCTGTATGATATGAAACCACTGTCGGCGAACCGACCCGGCCTAGAGGCAAACCGGTGTGGTCCTCGCCTTAATTAGGCGGCGAGAGCGAAACGCTTATTGTTGGCGTTTATTTATTTTCCAGCGGATTTACAAGGTGACTGGACCTTGACATGCACCAAGCCACTTCGTGACCCCTGTCGAAACCAGGTCGCCCCCAAGTGAACTTTTCGGACTGCCTATTATGGACGAATTTAGGGAAAAATGCATTAAAAAGATTGAAGCGGTTGTTTTTTCTGAAAAAATAGTTGAAAAAATGTTTCCTGATATCTTGTTTTTGCATTAAAATGCGGTTCGTTTTTGTATGTAACAAAACGATTTTTTCTTTTTTTATAACGTGCTGATTTTCAGGCACAAGGAACTATGGCAAAAGAAGATTTAATTGAAATGAGCGGCGTGGTGCTTGAAGTTTTGCCTGACGCCCGCTATCGCGTAAAACTTGATAATGGTCATGAATTAGTTGCTTATACGAATGGCAAGATGCGTAAGCACCATATTCGTATTTTGGCTGGTGACAAAGTTTCTTTGGAATTGTCTCCCTATGATTTGACTAAGGGACGTATTACTTTCCGTCACATTGAAGGTCGTCCTGCAGCTGCTCCGGCCTTAAATACCAGCCGTCGTCGTTAATTTGTAGTCTATACGGCTTATTGTCTTTAGGACGCCTAATCGTATTGGGCGTCCTTTGTTTGCGTGTACAATCATCGCAACAATCTCATAATCGGAATCATTCATCATGGAATTTGAACTTTGGTATCTGATTGTCGTGCCTTTGCTTTTTATAGCTGGCTGGTGGTTCAGAGGTTTGGATCAGAGGCAGCGTGAGCAAGAACAAAGGCCCGGGACTTACTATAAGGGAATTAATTTACTGTTGAATGATCAGCCTGATAAAGCAATTGACGCCTTTATCGAAGTTGTAAAGCTGGATCCAGAGACAATTGAACTGCACCACGCTCTTGGCAATTTATTTAGCCGTCGTGGTGAATTTGATCGTGCCGTGCGTATCCACAATCATCTTTTGAATCGCGAGGACTTGCCCTCTCTTGAGCGCTCTCTGGCCTTGTTTGAATTGGGAAATGACTATCTTAAAGCGGGTATTTATGATCGAGCAGAGGAAAGTTTCCAGCGTCTTTTGAAGGAACCGGAATATCGGTTGGATGCAATGCGTTCGCTTTTAAAGATTTATTGCACTGAGAAAGAGTGGAATAAAGCGATAGAGGTTGCCAACACGTTGGAAAAACAAGCCGGTGAAAATCATCAGGTTGAAATGGGGCATTTCCATTGTGAATTAGCAGCTTTAGAAATGCGTGCTAAGCATTTTGATCAGGCAAAACTCGAGCTAGAAAAAGCACTGCAGGTTGATAGAAAGAGTGTTCGAGCTTTGATTATGTTGGGAAATTTGTCAATGCTCAACAATGATCCGAATGCTGCTTTGCGGTACTGGGCTCAAGTTGAAAAAGTCTCTCCTGAACATCTTACACTGGTGATGGTACAGATCGCTCAAGCCTATGAGGCAATCGGCCAGCACGATCAGGCGATGAATTTAATTAATCGGGCTTTGGAAGATCACAGTAGTGTGGAAACATTATCTATTGCATTAGATCTGATCATTAAAAGTGAAGGTGAAAAGGCTGCAGAAAAATTCCTCAAAGAGGAGCTTGAGCGGCGCCCGACTTTGTGGGCTTATGAAAAATTATCCGAACTTAGACTTAAGGCTAATCCGGATGATTCTGAGCTAGAGCTTTTGACAGGACTTTTGAAACCCTATGTCAGTCGTCCGGGGCGTTATCGTTGCTCTCATTGCGGCTTTAAAGCCAAGGGATTCCAATGGCTTTGTCCGGGTTGCTCTTCTTGGGGCAGTTATTCACCAAAGCGAGAAGAAGAGCAATAGAGCAAAAAAAGTCGAAAAGGATTTAATCTTTTCGGCTTTTTTTGTAAATGTTTACATTTTTGAAGGCCATTGCCAATACTCTTTACAGTAACTTTGCGTACACTAGAGTTTCGTGTTATTGCCTTTATAGACTAGGAAATCTCAATGTTTAAACGAATCGGTTTATTCATCTTGACTAACTTGGCCATTTTGGTGATGCTGTCCATCATTTTGAATTTGGTGAGTTGGTTTTTTGGTGTTGACTTCTCCCAGATTGCTGGGGCCAATCAAAGCTATATTTCGCTTTTGATTTTTGCTGCAGTTATTGGATTTTCAGGTTCACTCATCAGTCTTGCAATGAGTAAAACCATTGCTAAAAATTCCATGGGAGTTCAGATGATTGATGTTGAACACCCTCGCAATGAAGTTGAGCGTTGGCTGGTTGAAACAGTTGCTAAATTAGCTGAAATTAAGGGCGTTAAAATGCCTGAGGTCGGAATTTATCATGGTGAGCCCAATGCTTTTGCAACGGGCCCCTCCAAAAATAATTCGCTCGTAGCAGTCTCCGATGGTCTTCTTGCAAGTATGAATAAAGAAGAGGTGGAAGCAGTACTCGGTCATGAAATGAGTCACGTTGCAAACGGCGACATGGTCACCATGACTTTAATGCAAGGTGTCATCAACACGTTTGTCGTTTTTCTTTCTCGAGTCATTGGCAATATTGTGGATCGCGGCATTTTACGTAATGAAAGTGATGCGCCGGGAGCTGGATACTACATCACAAGTCTGGTACTTGATATGGTGTTAGGTCTTTTGGGTTCGATGTTAGTGGCTGCTTTTTCTCGTTATCGTGAATATCGAGCAGATGCCGGTGCAGCCCAGGCATTGGGTTCTCCCGTTCCTATGATTAATGCACTGGCTCGCCTAGGTGGCCAGACGCCGTCAGAGTTGCCGGGAAATGTGAAGGGTTTTGGTATTAGCGGTGGAATGGGGTCATTGTTTGCTTCTCATCCCCCAATAGAAGCTCGAATTAAGGCTCTTCGGGAACTCCAGAGCTAACTGAGAAAGAAGGATTTCTCTAAGCCTACTGAGTCATTAGTAGGCTTTTTTTTCGCACATTTTGTTCTAGTAAAAATGAGATTTCGTTAATTTATAGAGCCCAACAAAAAGATTGTCAGGCACCAACCGACACCGTATAAAAGATTTCAAACTGTTTTGAGGGTGCTTAGGTAAGAAAAAACTAAAAATAGTAAAAAAAAGAGAATGGAATTAATGAAATTGAGATTTCTTAAACCATTCTGATGATTTGGGAAGATGAGTTAAGTCAGGGATTTGATGGGGTGGGAAATGGGACTCGAACCCACGACAACCGGAATCACAATCCGGGACTCTACCAACTGAGCTATTCCCACCATCAAATTTATGGCCCGCCCGACAGGATTCGAACCTGTGACCCTCGGCTTAGAAGGCCGATGCTCTATCCAGCTGAGCTACGGGCGGCTCGACGACTGTCGAAACGTGGTCGGGGCGAAGGGATTCGAACCCCCGACATCCTGCTCCCAAAGCAGGCGCGCTACCGGACTGCGCTACGCCCCGCCTCAAGTGCGAATCAGCATTATGCAGGAAAAAAATTGGAAACGCAATAGCTGTGGGAAAAAATAAGATAAAATCGTCCGATATTTGTCTTTCCTGTAACTAGGAGAAAATTGTGAAGTGGTCTTGTGCTGGGCGGGATTTGGATCTTTCTACCCCATTGATTATGGGGATTGTTAATGTCACACCGGATTCTTTTTCAGATGGTGGAGAACACGCCAGTTGTGAGCAGGCAATTGAATTTGGACTGAAGCTGCTCGATGATGGCGCCGATATTTTGGATATCGGCGGGGAGTCGACAAGACCTGGTGCGGCAGAGGTGAGTGCGCAGGAGGAAATAGATCGAATAGTTCCGGTTGTAGAAGCACTGTCTAAAGGCGGTGCTGTTGTTTCTGTGGATACAAGCAAGGCAGAAGTTATAAAGGAATCAATACGCGCCGGAGCTCATATCATCAACGATGTACGTGCTCTTCAGGAGCCGGGAGCGATGGAAGCGGTGGCTGGCTCTGATCTTGGCGTTTGTCTCATGCATATGCAAGGAGATCCCAAGACCATGCAGAATCGACCGCACTATGAAAACATTCTTCAAGAGGTCAAAGAGTTTTTGCTTCATCGAGCTCATTGTGCAGAGATAGCTGGAATCGATCGTCACCGCATCTGCCTGGACTATGGATTCGGTTTTGGAAAAACCGTTGAGCAAAATTTTCAGCTCTTAGCCCATACAAAAGAATTCGCTCGTTTGCCCTATCCAATTTTGGTTGGTTTATCAAGAAAATCTAGTTTAGGAGCCGTCACAGGACGCAATGTACATGAAAGGGTTGTATCGTCTGTGACCGGGGCGCTGCTGGCAGTTCAAGCCGGAGCGTCCATTGTGCGAGTTCACGATGTGGTAGCTACGCGAGATGCGTTTAAAATTTGGCTAATGACCCTCAGTCAAACTCAAAAGGATTAGTGTTATGACTCGAAAATATTTTGGAACCGATGGAGTCAGAGGTCGTGTAGGAGACACTCCGATTACTCCGGACTTCGTTTTGAAATTGGGACAAGCGGCTGGCCGTGTACACAGAAGGCACATTGATGGTCGTCGCCATGTTCGCGTCGTGATTGGTAAGGACACCCGTGTATCAGGTTATATGCTTGAGGCGGCTTTGCAAGCTGGTTTCTCTAGTGCCGGAGTCGATGTGGTGCTTTGTGGACCTATTCCGACGCCTGCAATCGCATATTTAACACGAGCTCAAAGAGCCGATGCCGGCGTGGTTATAAGCGCAAGTCACAATCCTTACAATGATAACGGCATTAAGTTTTTCTCAGAGTCAGGGACAAAATTACCTGACGAGGTCGAGTTGGAAATTGAGGCCGAGCTTGATAAAGGATTTTCTTGTGTAGAAAGCCGAGAACTTGGGAAAGCCTGGCGGCTTGAGGATGCCTCGGGACGTTATATTGAATTTTGTAAATCTACGATTGACAGCAATGTTAATTTAAAGGGATTGCGCATTCTTGTAGATTGCGCCAATGGTGCTGCCTATCATGTGGCGCCATCGGTTTATCATGAATTGGGAGCCGATGTTTTTACTGTTGGGGATACACCTGACGGATTCAATATCAATGATGGGGTCGGTGCCACGCATACTGAATCACTGTCTAAAAAAGTGTTCGAACGTGGTTGTGATGTTGGAATTGCACTTGACGGAGATGCCGATCGACTAATCATGGCTGATGGGAACGGTCATGTTTATAACGGTGATGAGCTCCTTTATGTCATGGTAAGAGACCGCATGCTCAGAGAAAAAGTCAAAGGTGTGGTCGGCACCTTGATGACCAACTATGCTTTAGAAAAGCGTTTTGAAGAGTTGGGTGTGGAATTTGTGCGTGCGAAGGTAGGAGATCGTTATGTGCTTGAACAACTAAAAGCGCGTGACGGTTGGATTTTTGGTGGAGAAACTTCCGGTCATCTTCTAGTTTTAGATTGCCAAACAACGGGCGACGGGATTGTGAGCAGTCTACAGGTTTTAGCTGCTATGCGCCGTCAGGGTAAAACGCTTGCTCAATTAACAGCTGATTTAAAATTGCTGCCGCAAATTTTAATCAACAAGCGCATTGAGAAAGGTTTCGATTGGAAGAGCCATGAACCCATGCAAAAAGCGCTCCAAGAGGCGCAACAGCAACTTCAAGGCAGAGGCAGAGTGTTGATTCGTCCCTCCGGCACAGAGCCTTTATTGCGAGTGATGGTTGAAGCCGATGATAAGGCTTTAGCCCAGCAATTAGCTCAGTCAATTGCCGATACACTTTAAAAATTTCCTCAAAATTTCAACTGCCAATTGAAGAGGCAGACTCACTTCGGAAGTTGATAACCATGGCTTTATGAGGTTTAAAACCTCATAAAGCGAATGGTTCACCATTTATATCCACGTTCGACAAAGAGTCTAAAGAGATCGCTTTAGATTAGTTCAATCGTCTCTTACTGTCGGTTCAGACTACGAGCCGATGTTGAAGGCAAGCAAAAGCTTAACTTCTCAATCAAGTACACAGTACAACTCAAAAAAGCCTTAGTTATCAAAGCACAAAAATAAGTTTAACGCCTTAAGCAACCTTGCGGAGAACATTCAAAATTAGATAAAAAAATGATAGTACTGGGGGAAAACCTAGATCTATAATCAATCGCATCACTTCAACAGTCGAGAATAAGCAGAGAGGTGAGTATGGCGATAAAAGTGCGTTTGCAAACTCGAGATTGGGATTTTTGGACTCCCATTCTTTTAGGGGACATCAAGAGTAGTGAGGTTGATTTAGAGCTTACTCGTGTGCAGTCCTTAAACGATGATTTTGCTTTAGAAAATGACTGTGAAGCATCGGAGATGAGTTTGTCACGCTATGCCATGAAGCGAGACCGTGGCGATGATGCAAATTTGATCGGTATTCCCTTTTTTATCATGCGGGGATTTCGAAATCGTTGCATCTTGACGCTTAAAGATTCTCCCATCAAAAAACTTCAAGAACTTAAAGGCAAACGCATTGGTCTATCGGGCTGGCAAGATAGTGGCAATACGTGGACGAGAGCCTTACTACTTGAGGCTGGAGTTCCCATTGACTCTATTGAGTGGACCTTATCGAGAATGACTGAACACGATGCAGTTGATTTTCATCGTGCAGATGCTTTCGTAGATGGCAAGACTATCTTTCAAGACCCGGAAGAAACACCATTAGTGCAGTTATTGAAAGATCACAAAATCGATGCGATTTTCCAAGCCTTCATGCCTTCAGGTTTTTACGATAAGGGCTATGGGCTGCGTCAGCTTCAACCAGATTTTGTACAAGAGGAAATCAGCTGGTTTGGGCGCTGGGGATTTGTACCTGGTATTCACCTTTTAGCGATGAAGGCTGACTTTGTGAATGCTCACCCTGGAGTACCTCGTCATTTAGTCAACTTGTTGCGGGCTTCGGAAGATATGTGGTTAGCCAAAAGAAGGAAGTATTTCGAAACAACGCCTTGGATGATCGCAGATTTGCTCAGAATGTCCCAAGTGTTTGCTGCCGATTGGAATCCGGCTGGATTGGAGGCAAATCGCAAGATGATTAATGAGTTTGCTTATCAACAATTTGCGCAAAAACTCACCTCAACGCAGCACGATGCTGATTTTCTTTTCCCCAATCAAGTTCTCTAAGGCAAGCGAGGGAATATGGCAGAAAATTTTAAAGTCGCTTTGGCGCAGATGATGGTAACCGATAATGGATACGATAACTTGCGCTTATGCGAACAATATATGCAACGAGCGCATGATGAAGGAGCACGCTTGGTTCTTTTCCCGGAAGGAATCATTGCCAGGAATCCAACGATAGCCGGTTGGACAAAAAATCATGCACAACCTTTAGATGGCCCGTTTGTGAGTGGGTTGGTAAAAGCTTCGGAAAAATTTGGCCTTGCCGTTTCATGTACCGTGCACACACCTTCGGAGAATTACCCAGACAAGGTGTTCAATGTTCATATTGTGGCCGATCAAGGGAGGTTAATTGCGCAGTATCGTAAATTGCATCTTTATGATGCCTTTAACGACAAAGAAAGCGATGACGTTGTTGCAGGTACCGATGTTCCCCCCATTATTGAAATTGACGGTTGGCACTTTGGTTTGATGACTTGTTATGACTTGCGTTTCCCTGAACTTGCCCGACGACTTGTATTAGATGGTGCAGAAGCGATTTTAGTGCCTGCGGCTTGGGTGAGGGGACCACTTAAGGAGTCGCACTGGAACATCTTAGTTCGAGCCAGAGCACTCGAAAATACAGCCTACGTGGTAGCAGTTTCTGAAGTGTCCGTTAGAAATATTGGATGCTCCATGCTAGTTGATCCACTTGGAGTGCCCATTGCTCAAGCAGGCAGCTCTGAGGAATTAATCTATGGTGTCATGAAAAAATCTGTTTTACAAGAGACGAGACAAACTCTCCCCGTTTTGCAAAACAGGCGTTTTTCGCGACCAGAACTCACCATTGAGTAGCTATCTCACTGTTCATCGTTAATACAACGAGATTAGGAAAGGAAGAAAATGAAAAAATTACTATTGAGCTTGTTCTTGGGTAGCTTGATGAGTATGACCCTTGCCGCAGAGATCCCTCAACAACAATTTAACCAATCACTTTACGATCAGCTACCCGATTCAGTTAAAAAGGCCGGAGTGATACGCAATGTTCTTGATGGATCATTCCCGCCGTACTATTCAGTCACGCCTGATAAAAAAATCACTGGAGCAATGGCTGACTTTGCGCAAGCACTTTCCGAGGTGTTGGGCGTGAAAATCGAACATACCGTGATTCCCACCTTATCGGCCAATTTGATGGGCATACAAGCTGGTCGCTATGACATTTCGATCGGACCGGTTGGAGACTATCCTAATCGTGAGGTGAAAAACGATTTTGTTGATTACGTTCAAGAGTATGTAGTTTTTGCCGTTCAAAAGGGTAATCCTCAAAAAATTAATGGCTTGGAAGATGTCTGTGGCAAAAAAATCTCTGTTACGGCAGGCGGTTCAGCTGAAGCGGTGATTAAGAAGGCCTCTGAAGAGTGTGTCAAAGCGGGAAAGCCTGCAGTTAATGTGTTGACTTTTGACTCGCAAACAACGTCTGCTTTAGCCGTTCGATCAGGGCGCGCTGATGCGTTCTTTTCTTCACAAGCCCCGCTTTCATACTTTGTGTCTTTGAATAAAGACAAAATGGAGTTGTCTGCGGTTGGTAAACATAACGGTTTCGGAGAGATTTACCAAGGCGCTGTGTTGGCTAAAGATTCTCCCTTGACCTCGGTAATAGTGGCTGCGTTTCAACAGCTTTTTGATAACGGCACTTACCAAGCCATCATGGATAAATACAACTTGCACTACAACGTGATTGATAAACCCGGGAAGAATTTAGCTACCGATAAGCATTAACGAACTTGTGGGATGGCATGCTTGGAGCATGCCGCCCCCAAACAATAAGCTATGTCTGATTTATCGTTATATTCGGCTGACGTTGCACAGGCCAGACACAAGCTGCCCTGGTTTCGTTGGTTCTTATATGTTTTTTTATCGACTCTGATCGTCTATTTCCTGTGGATCTGCTCGCAGAATCCAAACTTTGAATGGGCTGTAGTGGGTGAATATTTTACTCATCAATCCATTTTGCACGGGATAAAAATGACACTTCAATTGACCTTGATTTCAATGCTTTTGGGCATTGTTCTTGGTCTGATTTGTGCATTGGCGAAATTGTCTGACAGCCGCTTTTTTAACGCTTTGGCTAATAGTTACTTGTGGTTTTTCCGCTCCACTCCACTTTTGGTTCAGTTGTTATTTTGGTACAACTTAGCGGCCCTTTTTCCTAATATCACATTACCAATTATGGGAACGGTTTCTACAAACGAAGTGATTACACCGATGACGGCGGCCATATTAGGACTATCGTTAAATGAAGGGGCGTTTATGGGGGAAATTATTCGTGCGGGGCTTTTGTCAGTTGATACTAATCAGAAGGAAACGGCACAGGCTTTTGGTATGAGTCAGATTCAAATTATGTTTAGGATCTTAATCCCACAAGCGATGAAAGCCATTATTCCGCCTACGGGCAATCAAGTGATTTCGATGGTTAAGGCCACTGCGATGGTTTCTATCATTGCCATGGATGATTTGCTTTACTCCGTGCAAGCCATTTACAACACGACTTTTCAGATTATTCCGTTACTGATTGTCGCCGTACTTTGGTACCTCATTATTACGTCTATTTTGTCAGTACTGCAATGGGCGCTAGAGCGGCATTTCCGAAAGGATCAATTGTCAAATACAAAGAGAGTAGATACTCAAATTTCGGAGTTGGGGTTATCCAATGAGTGAAGAACAAGTCTTTGTAAAGTGTCGCAATGTTCGGAAAAGCTTTGGCGACAATGTGGTTCTCAAGAATATCAATCTTGACGTAAAGAAAGGAGAGGTTGTTGTGATTCTTGGACCATCGGGCAGCGGCAAGTCAACTCTATTGAGGTGCATCAATCACCTAGAATCCATGGATAGTGGCTTAATTACAGTAGGTGATCAAGCGATTGGTTATGAGTGGAAAAATGGCGAACTCTGGGAAGCGAGCTACAACACCATTGCCCAACAGCGTCAAAAAATCGGAATGGTTTTCCAAGCGTTTAATCTGTTTCCACACTTAACAGTATTAGAAAACGTGATGGAATTTCCAGTGCAAGTGCATAAGGTGCCGAAAAACGTGGCAGCTGACCGCGCGATGAAAATCTTGGCAAAAGTGGGATTAGCCGATAAGGCTACTCAGTATCCGAGGCAACTTTCGGGCGGCCAGCAACAACGTGTCTCGATTGCACGAGCCTTGGCAATTGAGCCACAACTCCTGCTTTTTGACGAACCAACCTCTGCACTGGATCCAGAATTGGTCGGTGAAGTACTCAATACGATCAAATCTCTGGCTCAGCAAGGTTACACGATGATTATTGTTACCCATGAGATCCCGTTTACCCGTGAGGTTGCTGATCGAGTTGTTTTCATGGCTGACGGAGTGGTGGTCGAAGAGGGAATACCTGCTGAAGTGATGCTACAGCCGAAAACAACAAGGTTTAGAGCGTTTCTTACGCGTTATTTGGATAACAATTAACTAAGAAGAAAAGTAATTTTTACAGTGTTGATGGGGCTGATTGGATGAGCGCTGCTGTAGCAAGATTGACGTGCGTTATAGCTTAATACTATTGATTTCTTATAAAAGAGGCCGCTACAGAAAATCAGCGGCCTCGTTTTAATTCATAAGCCAGTTCAAAAGCGGTGGTGCGATCATGGGGGCAGCAAAAGCTGTGATGATGCCAGCAAGTCCCATGGCTAAACCAGAAAAAGCACCGGCTTTGTCACTGATTTGAAAGGCTCGAGAGGTTCCCATGCCGTGAGCAGCCACTCCTAAGGAAAAGCCCTTGACATAATCTTTTTTTATTCTGAAGATCTTGAACATAGGGGTCGCTAAAAGAGAACCAACAATTCCGGTGAGTACAACAATTCCTGCTGTGAATTCAGGAATGCCTCCCATCTTTTCGGATATGCCCATGGCGATAGGGGTTGTTACGCTTTTAGGTGCCATAGACATGATACTTTCAAAAGAAGCATGGAAAAGAACACCTAAAAGAACAGTTGAAACTACTCCGACGATACAGCCTACAACAACACCGATTAGTAATGGAGCCCAAAGTTTCGCAAGGCGAAGACGTTGATCAAAAAGGGGAACAGCCAGAGCTACGGTTGCCGGACCAAGTAAAAAGTGAACAAACTGGGCGCCAGCAAAAAACGTCTCATATTTTGTATGAGTAGAAAATAAGATAGCGAGTAGGATGCACACTGCAATGACAAAAGGCGATAGCAGGGTAATGTAGCCGCTTTTTTGATAAACCCGGATACCAATTTGATAGGCAATGAGTGTGAGGCAAAGCCAAAGAACTGGGTTTTGAGCTAAATGGGACCAAAGTAACTCAATCGTCATCGTCAACTCCCAAAATTTTTGCACTCCACTGAATGACAAGTGCCGTGACGACCATGGTGATGGCTGTTCCGATAACAAGAATGGCTGCTATGGCCATCCATTCAGCGGAAATTCTTTCCCAATGTCTCACAATGCCCACGCCAGCAGGGACAAACAAAAGAGCCAAATGCGCTAATAAAACAGAAGCTGTCAAGCGGACCCTCTCGATGAGATCATCTTTAATCACAAATCCGATCAGCAGAAAAATCATGCCGAGTACGGGGCCGGGGATTGGCCAACCAAAACCATATGACAGTGCTTCACCAATGAGTTGAAGCATTAAAAACAAAGCTACGGAAATTAACATAAATAAAAACTGTTTATCAGAAAGGACGTGGCATTGTGTCACCAATTGAGGGAAAAATCCATCATTCTTATGATTAAAAATGAGTAGATTGATGAGTTTTTGCGAGAAAGAGGGCAAGCAAGAAAAGGCAACCATTCTAGGGCTAAAGGGCATTTAAAAAAGAGAAAAATATTTCTCGTTTCTACGGATTAAAAATCAAAAAAAATAGGTACAAAATAGTAATGGTTCATTTTCACTGAAACTTTTCAACGGGAGGTTGTCTATGCGAAAAACTCGTTGTGCATTGGCTGTCGGTCTGGCGATGATTGCCGGCGTTGCTTACGCCGTTGTGCCCCAAGTCAGTCCGGATGTTCAGAAAGCTGCAGAAACGATCTATAAAGATCCTGTGATGCAAAAAATGCTCACAGAACTCACGAGTGATGAAAACGCGCAATTCCGATTCAATACTCATATGGAAGTGGCTCGTATCGCTTCTCCGTCACGCTCGGAAATGCGTCGCGCAGAAGAACTGGCTCGCCGTATGGTCGAAGAATGGGGCTTTGACAAAAAAGATATTATGACAACGCCTGAAGGCATTATTAAGGGTGCCGGTATTCAGAAGGTTGACGGTTTGCCTGTTTACAATGTTTGTGTTCGTATTCCTGGCACATATTCTCAAGAAAAAGGTGCACAAAGCTATAAGGGACAATTCCCGAAGGTGTTGCTTGAAGGGCACATCGATACGGTAAACCCAGCTAAGTTGCCGCCCAAGAGTAATCCGTACATGCCGGTTAAATTGCAAAAGGCCACTGAAGCTATTGTTTCGACCCCTGAAGCACTTGCAGCTATTAAGGATGAACTGCACTTCGATAAAAACGGCAAGATTATTCAGGATGAAAACTATAAAAAAGCCTATGTACGTTATGCCAATTTAGAAGACGCTCAGAAAAAGGGAGGCTATCGTATTTATGTTCCGGGCTTTGCCGATGCCATGGGTAATACGACCGGTGTAATGACGGCCGCTATCATGATGAAGAAGTACAACATCAAGCCTGTGTATGACATTTGGGTTTGTGGTACGGCTGGTGAAGAAGGCAAGGGTAACCTTTGCGGTATGAAGCAACTTTACGGTTATAACCAAGACACCGGTAAAGGCAATAACGCGTTGAACTTTGTCGCAAACTTTGCTGCCGACTCTACTCGTGCTGGTTCCGGAACGTTAAATTACCTGGGTAGTTATCGTTTTGAAATCAAGTACACGGAACCTGCCGGTTACAAGCAAGGGGGAGCAGAAGCTCCGAGCGCTTTGATGGCAATGACTCGTTCGATTGCCAAGATCGCAGACATTAAGTCGCCTTGGGATTTAGATAAGAAGGCTGAACGTACGACGTACACAGTGGGCGTTGCCAGCTGCGATGATGCAACTAATGGTGAACGTTCTCGCTCTTGCACGTTGATGGTTGATATGCGTTCTCCGACACAAGGACCGTTAAGTGCAATGCGTGCACAAATTGAGCCAACCTTTAAGGCTGCTTTGGATGAAGAAAATGCGAAGTATGGCGTAAAGACCGGTGATAAGAATGCCGTCAAGATGGAATTAGTTTGGTTCGGTGACCGTCCGGCTCACCAACGCGCCAACTTCAACGATATCGCTACTCAAATCTATTGGCAAACTGCTCAAACAGTCGGTATTGATAAGATTAAAGAGTTAAAGACCAACTCTTCGAGTTTAAATGACAATGTTCCTGCTGCTGTAGGTGTGCCGACAGTGAACTTTAATGTCCATACGCCTGCTGCAAATGGCGGTGGCCATACTTTCAATGAATGGGGTATCCCAGGCAATGCTCAGGACGAAGGTAAGCGTATTTTCCGCATGATTCTCATGGGCTTAACTGCTGCCGGCTATCATACAAGTACTGGTGATGTCGTTAAACCGACGGCAGCTCCAATTGGTGCTCGTACGACAGAGGATATGTACTAATAGGGAACATTGGGAGAGAACATTATGAAAGGAAAATTATTAGTTGCTTTGCTGGGTTCGTTTGCAGCATCTGTGGCAATGGCTGATGTCTCCAGTGTTCTGACAGTGGATATCCAAGGTCCTGGAGGACATAGTAATGGCGCTTACGGAAACACCAATGCGGTGCATGCAGGTGCCAGAGCAATTATGGAGATTGAAAAGGCTATTCCGTCTCAAAAGCAGTGCATCGTCTCGGCTTTTAATGGTGGGGTTTCTGTGAATGCTATTGCAGCTGACGGTCACTTTAAGGTTTCGCTCAATGCTAAGGACGAAAAGGAAATGGCAGCGCTGAAGCAAAAAGTTGAAGCCGCTGTCAAGAAAGGTGTTGATGCTGAAAATGCTTTCCGCGGTGTCAAACCTGGTGCCTTAACTGGTGGCGTTCCAGCTGAAGTGCGCTACACGATCAAGTAGCCTAGCCATAGCGTAAAAAGTGTGATTGAGCCGCCTGAATAGGCGGCTTAATCATATGAATAAAAGATCACAAAAAGATCTAATAATTAATATAGATCAATAAAAACAAAATAAAATATTGAATAATTATCTATAAATAAATAATATAAGAGTATCAAAAAATGAGCTGGAGGAAATTATGTATAAATATATATGGTTGCTAGACCTCGTAGCGCAAACGATTTTTGCCATTACCTTTACACTTTTATGTATTGGTACAGTTTTGGCAGTGTTGGGATCAATTTAAACGGAAAAAAGATACAAAAACCGGCGCAAATGCGCCGGTTTTCGCTTGGACCAAAGAAGTCTTTAGGACTTGAACGTTTATTGTTAAGGAGACACAAACAAACGCTCACTGAGCTGGGAGAGATTTAACCAAACTTTAGATTCCACCCCTTTTTGGCCCCTATTGTTTGGAAAATCACTCAAACTTCTTGCTTGACCGTAACTTTATCGCAGAAATCTTGCGTGAAGCTTACGTCGTAGCAAAAAGATTTGTAATGCTTATATTAATGATAATAATTCTCATTTGCAAGTTTTTTTTGAACTTTTTGCTTCTTTTTGTATTCGCTGTTTTTCCAAAAAGTTAAAAAAAACGGTAAGATGCGTCCTTTCTAACTTTTGGCCGGTAAAGCCATGTCTGAACACGAACTACTTTTATCTGATTTTGATTTTGATCTGCCCTTAGATCGAATTGCTCAGTTCCCCCTTAAAGATCGTGCCTCGAGCCGCCTTTTGCATGTAATGCCGGATCGGCTTGAAGATTGGCACTTTAGGGATATTGTTAATTTACTTCGTTCGGATGACTTGTTAGTGATGAACAATACTAAGGTCATCAAAGCCCGCTTATTGGGTAAGAAGGAAACGGGCGGTGCTGTAGAGGTGCTGATGGAACGCATTACAGGCGAATACACCGCTATTGCTATGGCTCGTGCAAGCAAAAGTCCAAAGGCAGGCAGTTATCTGATTTTTGAGGCCGATGGGCAAACCGAGCGAGTGGAAGTAACAGGTAGAGAAGGCGAATTTTTTGCTTTGCGATTTGAGCATCCTGTTTTGCAAGTACTAGATTTCTACGGAAAAGTACCGTTGCCTCCCTATATTGAACATGCGGCCGATAAAAGTGATGAGCAACGCTATCAGACTGTGTATGCCCAAACGCCGGGTGCCGTAGCGGCGCCAACAGCAGGGCTTCATTTCACAGAAGAAGTGATTGATGCACTGAAGAAAAAAGGTGTGCAGATTGCCTTTGTTACGTTACACGTTGGTGCCGGAACATTTCAACCTGTCCGTGTAGAAAAGCTTTCTGAGCATATCATGCATTCTGAGTGGTACACGATCAGCGAAGAAACTGCTGAGGCCGTAAATCGTGCCAAGAAAGAAGGACGACGGGTTGTTTCAGTAGGCACAACTAGTTTACGTGCATTAGAAAGTGCAGCTGTGAGAAAGGGTGAAATTCAGCCGGGTGCCCGTGATACGCGTCTATTTATTAAACCCGGTTACGAATTCAAAATAATTGATGCACTGATTACTAATTTCCATCTGCCGAAATCAACATTGTTAATGTTGGTCTCTGCATTGGCCGGTAAAGAAAGAATTGATTCGGCCTATCAATACGCCATCAAAGAGCATTACCGCTTCTTCAGTTATGGCGATGCGATGTTGTTGGAAAAAAAGCCGGAGTAAGTTGTGAGTCTTGAATTTACAGTGAAAAAGACCGCAGGGAAAGCCCGACGCGGAGAGATGAAATTAAACCATGGAACAGTTCAAACGCCGATTTTTATGCCGGTGGGTACTTACGGAACCGTTAAGGCCATGGCTCCTAACGAATTGGAAGAGATCGGCTCACAGATTATTTTGGGCAATACATTTCACTTGTGGTTGCGCCCTGGGTTGGATGTCATTGAAAAACACGGTGGTTTGCACCAATTTATGGGCTGGAATAAGCCAATTTTGACTGATTCTGGAGGTTTTCAGGTTTTTTCGCTTAAAGGGCTTCGGAAAATAACCGAAGAGGGAGTGAAGTTTGCCTCTCCGATCAATGGTGACAAATTATTCTTAACGCCTGAAGTCTCTATGCAGATTCAGCGTGTGCTCAACAGCGATATTGTGATGGTTTTTGATGAATGTACTCCGTACAAGATCAATGATCGTCCGGCCACTGAGGAAGAGGCCGCTAAATCAATGCGAATGTCGCTTCGTTGGGCTCGCCGTAGCAAAGAAGAATTCGTCCGCTTAGGTAATCCCAATGCTCTTTTCGGCATTGTCCAAGGTGGGATGTATGAGCACCTAAGGCTTGAGTCTTTGCAGGGCTTAAAGGAAATAGGCTTTCATGGTTACGCCGTAGGTGGATTGTCTGTTGGTGAGCCCAAAGAAGAAATGCACCGTATTATGGAAAAAATCGTTTGGCAGCTACCTCAGGATAAACCCCGTTATCTGATGGGGGTAGGTACACCGGAGGATTTGGTTGAAGGGGTGAGCCAAGGCATTGATATGTTTGACTGTGTTATGCCTACCCGTAACGCTCGAAACGGTTGGCTTTTTACTCGTTACGGTGACGTGAAGATCCGCAATAGTAAATACAAGGATGATTTACGGCCTCTGGATCCCACGTGCGATTGTTACGCCTGCAAACATTTTTCCAGAGCCTATTTACATCATTTGCAAAAGGTCAATGAAATTTTGGGGGCGAGATTGAATACCATTCATAATCTTCACTACTATTTACATCTAATGCAAGAAATTCGTGATGCGCTGGATGCAGATCGTTTCGAAGAGTGGCGTGAAGAGTTTTACGCTAATCGTGCTCGTGGTGTGGATTGATGGATTTTAGACGGGAAAAAAAGACTGAAATCCCCCTATAATTACAGAACTACTTTGTCCGAGACGGTCTCGGGCGTTTTTAATGGAGTCCCACATGTTTTTTATCTCTGACGCGTTTGCTCAAACGGCCGGTGCCGGTGATACCGCCAGTCTTTTGACTAGTTTGTTGCCGATGATCTTGATTTTTGTTGCTTTTTGGTTCTTCTTGATCCGCCCGCAACAAAAGCGTCAAAAAGAGCACGCAAAAATGGTTGATGCTTTGACCAAGGGTGATGAAGTGCTCACTGCTGGTGGCATTGCTTGCCGAGTAGTTGAAGTTCGTGACGATTACATGGTTGTGCAAATCGCAACGGTCAAAGATGAACCTGTGACCCTCACGATGCAACGAATCGCTGTTCAGACGGTGTTGCCTAAGGGTACGATCAAGACCTTCTAAGATGAATTGCCCAAGGCCTATGGTCTTGGGATTTTTATAGAGTTACTGTTCATTTATTGTGATATGCGGTATCTCTAAAACCAAGAGAGCGAGTCCCACCAGTCGTTCTCTTTTTCAGTTTATTCTGGGGAAAAGACGTGAATCGTTATCCATTATGGAAATACATCGTCATTGTAGTTGCTTTAGTGATTGGGATGATTTACACGACACCGAACTTCTTTGGAGAGTCGCCTGCCGTGCAAATTTCCAGCCAAAAGGCCACTATTAAAGTTGACGAACAGATCTATGAGCGAGTTCAAAAAGCGCTGTCTGAAGCCAACATTACGCCAGACGGAGTTTTTTTTGAACAAGGTGCTCAACAATCAACCATTCGAGTTCGTTTTGAGCCGACGCAGGCAGAAATGCAACTGCAGGCTAAAGAAGTGATTGAAAGGGAATTAAATCCTGATCAGACCGATCCTTCGTTTGTGGTTGCTTTGAATTTGGTGCCTAACACACCTCAATGGCTTTTGAGCTTGCATGCCTTACCGATGTATTTAGGTTTGGACTTGCGCGGTGGTGTGCACTTCTTGCTTGAAGTGGACATGGATGCTGCCATTGATAAACGAGCCGATGCATTGGCCAGTGACCTTCGCTCTCAGTTCCGTGAACAGCGCATTCGTCACGCCGGTATTACCCGTAGCGGTACTTCGCTAGAGATTGCTTTCCGAAGCGCGGAGGAGCGTGATAAGGCAAGAGACCTTTTGCGTAACACTCATAACGATTTGTCACTTGATGATCGCGATGAAGGAAATATGTTCCGGTTGGTCGCAACGATGACAGACTCATCGTTGCGTGAAGTTCGCGATTACGCATTAAAGCAAAATATCTCTACTTTACACAATCGTATTAATGAATTGGGTGTGGCAGAGCCAGTGATTGCTCAACAAGGGGCTAATCGTATTGTGGTGCAGTTGCCTGGCGTGCAGGATACCGCTAAGGCCAAAGAAATTTTAGGCCGTACCGCTACGTTGGAAATCCGTATGGTGGACGATTCTCCTGAGGCTTATGCACAGTTGTCTTCCGGCACGGTGCCTTTTGGTGATGAGCGCTATTTAGACAGAGCTGGTGTTCCTATTCTCGTTAAACGCCAAGTGGTTTTGACGGGTGATAATTTAAATGACGCTCAGCCAGGTTTTGATCAGCAGACTCAAGAACCGACGGTGAATTTAACACTCGATAGTCGTGGTGCTCGTATTTTCCAGGACGTCACTCGAGATAATGTGGGCAAGCGCATGGCCATCATCCTTTTTGAAAAAGGTAAAGGCGAAGTGGTCACGGCACCGGTGATTCGCCAAGAAATCGGCGGCGGACGTGTGCAGATTTCCGGTCACATGACAGCGACCGAAGCAACTGATACAGCCCTGCTGCTACGTGCTGGATCGTTGGCCGCACCGATGGAAATTATTGAGGAACGCCTGGTTGGTCCGAGCTTGGGTGCAGCCAATATTGAAGCTGGTTTCCGCTCGACGGTCTACGGTTTCGCGGTCGTCTCCATTTTCATGATTCTTTACTACCAGGTTTTCGGTGCAGTGTCAGTTTTTGCACTAAGCTGCAACGTGATGCTTTTGGTAGCACTGCTTTCAATGCTTCAGGCTACATTAACTCTGCCGGGCATCGCAGCTATTGCTTTGACTTTAGGTATGGCTGTTGATGCTAACGTGCTGATTAACGAACGTGTTCGCGAAGAATTACGTGAAGGTCGTTCACCTCAGCAAGCCATTAGTGAAGGTTTTGACAGAGCCTTTGCAACGATTTTGGACTCCAACGTTACAAGCTTGATTGCTGGTATCGCACTGTTGATTTTTGGTTCTGGTCCGGTCAGAGGCTTTGCTGTAGTTCACTGCTTAGGCATTTTGACTTCAATCTTTACGTCGGTTGTCGTGAGCCGCTCGGTGATCAATTTAATTTATGGTCGCCAGAAGAAGCTCAAGAAACTGCATGTGGGTCAAATTTGGAAACCGACGGACTAAAGGGGAAGTAGAGTATGGAGTTTTTTAGAATTCGGCGCACGATTCACTTCATGCGCTTTGACAAGGTCTTCAATACGATTTCATTGATTTCGTTTGTGATCGCAGTTTTCCTCTTGTGCACTCGTGGACTGGCTTTCTCTATTGAGTTCACAGGTGGCACGGTGATGGAAGTGACCTACCCTCAAGCTGCTCCGACTGAACAAATTCGAGAGGAGATTAAGACAGCTTTGGGAGTAGAAGCTGCGGTGCAAAATTTCGGCACAGCTCGTGATGTCATGATCCGCCTGCCTATTGTGGAAGGAGAAACATCTGGCGAGCAAGCCAAAGAAGTTATGGCGGTTTTAAATAAAACCGAGCCCGAAGCTAAGATGACTCGAGTAGAGTTTGTTGGACCTCAGGTTGGTGAAGAATTGGCAACCGATGGTTTGACAGCCCTGATTTTAGTCATTATCGGTATCGTAACTTACTTGGCTTTCCGCTTTGAATGGAAGTTTTCTATTGCAGCCATTATCGCTAACTTGCACGACGTTATTTTGGTTTTAGGGATCTTCTCATTTTTCCAGTGGGAGTTCTCTTTGCCGGTTTTAGCGGCTGTGCTGGCAGTTTTGGGATACTCCGTGAATGAATCGGTGATTATTTTCGACCGTGTCCGTGAGCACTTTAAGAAGATGCGCCGTATGGGAACCGTGGAAGTAATTGACTCAGCTATTACAGCAACGATGTCTCGTACAGTGATCACCCACTCGTCTACTTTGGCGATGACCTTGGCAATGTTCTTCTTTGGAGGTCCGGCCTTGCATTACTTTGCTTTGGCTTTGACAATCGGTATTTGCTTAGGTGTGTACTCTTCGGTATTCGTTGCAGCAGCTATCGCATTGTATTTAGGCGTGAAGCGTGAAGACTTGGTCAAGCCTGTCAAGCGCGATCAGGTGCAGGAGATGGTTCCTTAATTGAGAACATTAAATAGCAAAAACGGCGTTTGAGCGCCGTTTTTGCTTTAATGAGTTGAATTAGACTCCGTACTTATCGTTAAGTGCTTTTAGTTCTCCTCTCAAATCCATCAGATTCCAGAGATAGTTCATTACACGAGTGTAGTCAGCGTCATCGGTAGGCATCCAAAAGCCCATATAGTTAACCGGTGTCAGGGGCTTATTTAAAAATTGAGCATGTAATTGCGGATACTTCTTAGCGTAAAGCTTTGCTTCCGCATTTTCCGTGATCATCACGTCACCCTTACTCTGGGCAATTAGTTCAGGGATCTCATAGTTTTTGTCATGAGTCAGAATCTTAGCCTTTGTCAGGTTTTGTAAAACAAACTGTTCATTTGTTCCGCCCGGGTTTTTAATCACGGTAACGCCGGGTTGATTGAGTTTTTCAAGGCTATTGAGCTTATCTTTATTCTTTTTATTAATTAGGGCGACCTTACCGAAAGGAGCATAGGCGGGTAGAAAATCACCCGTCAGTACTCTAGCCGGTGAGCGTGTAATACCGCCTACGGCTACATCAAATTTATTGTCTGCCATATCTTTGGCTAAGTTTGACCAACTAGAATGAACAAATTCTACTTTCCAACCGTAGACATCTGCCATTTTCTGAATCAACTCAATATCATGACCGACAAACTTCTGATTTTCGAACATGGAAAACGGGCGGTAGTCACCTGGTGTACCAACACGAAGTACTTTGGTTTCCATGATTTGATCAAGACGTTCTGCCGCATAGGTCGGTGTCATGGCTCCAACAATTAGAGCTCCCACCAGTGAGGTGGTCAAAAGGCAGCGAGAGATTAGTTTCATAGTGATCCTTTTTTTGCTGAGAGAAAAAGAAGCAAGAATTATTTTAGATGGGACTAAATGCGGATTGATAACTCTTTTGTGCTTGACTAAGAGTGGGCGCTTAAGTGATTGCCCCGATTTTTAAGCAAAAGTATGTAAAAAAAGACCCGCAACTAAGCGGGTCAGAGAAGCGCTGATTTTTTAGGGTGCTTTCTTATAAAGGTCGTATAAGACAGCCCGAATAATGGTATCGGTTGTCTGTTTACTTAAAGACTCTATTGAGTCTGGCTCTGTCAAGGCAGTGGTGTCATATTCTTTTGGAAGTTTTTTCATTTCAGCAATAACGACATCTTTCCAGAAAGCCGGAGCTTCACTTTCCTCCCAATATCCGCGTCCACGACCAAAGTGGGCTACAGCTAGATACAACAAAACAGCTTCAAGAAGGAAATTTTGCAAAGCCATTTTGCTCCATGACACTCTGGTTCCGTGTACCCCTTTGACTTGATTGTAAGCAAGGGCTGCTCCGGCCCCACCGATAGCGCCAATAACCGTGCCCAAAAGCGTTCCTAGCCCAGCTGTTAATCCTCCAGCGCCAATGTCTGCTGCAAGACCTGTCGCAGCCCCAGCACCAACAGCGCCGACGATGGCTGCTCCTTTAGGGTTGGCTGCCGTATTGACCGTCCAGTCGGTTTTCAGCCGTCTCAAAATTTCTCGCTTCACACCGGAGCCTTCCAACTGGTGCGCGTCAATAAGCCTTTGCGTTAAGTTGCATAGGCAGTCTGCGGCTCGAGCGGCGAGGGCATTTTTTGCATCTTCAATTGGACCACTTTGCAGCTTAACAACCCCCAGACGTCGTCCCCAGTCTTTTACCTGTTCAGTGAGCGAGTAGTTTGACAACTCCTCATGATCAACAGCCAACTGAGTCATATAGTCAGCAATGGCTTCAATGGAGGTAGAGTAAACCGCTCTTCTCTGACGTGTCCAAGCCTCTCTAAGGGCTTCGAATGTGACTTTTTGCTCATCGGTAAGCACATTACCGATGGCATCAAAAAGAGCGAATTCCTGTACCCAGCAACGGGCAAAAGCATCCATAGGCAGAACTGTCTTAACCAAGGGGTATTGGGACATATAATCCACCCAACGCTTTAACTCTGCTTCTTCCAACTCTTGTTCTCTGGGTTTGCCCATTTGATTGAGCAAGACGATTACGGGCTTACCAATCCAGGAAAGAATTTGCATCTCAGCCGCAATGTATGAACAAGCTTGAGGAGACTCACTGGCGTTAACAAGATAAAGCACAACGCTACTTGTGTCGCGTACATGCTTAAGAGCCCTTTGATTGAGCCACAAAGCCTTGTTTGACATACGGTCCCAGACTTCTGAGAGAAACCATCCAAGTGGGTTAGCACGCCCCTCAAGACGCTTAGCTAGCCTGACACTGTCGCCAAACCCAGGCGTGTCCCAAAGAACCAATTCGGAGCATCCGTCGCTAGCACGAATTAAAACGTAATCGTCATTGGTTTCAGTGACATGAGGTCGATCTGCTACTTCGCCGATATCACGTCCAAGAAGGGTACGAGCCAGCGTGGTCTTACCGATATTGGTGTGGGAGACTAAACTTAAATTAATACGCATCAGTTGTTCATCAGACATATGCAAGTCCTAACGAGCTTGCCCGATGGCAAGTTTTAATTCATCACAGGTTTGTTGATCGGGACGGACACCGCAGTGGTAAAACACAACTGGTAAATCGATTTCTTTACAGAAATGTCGCCAAAGTTCCTTACGAGACTCCACTCGATCACCAAAATCTCCGAAACGGGCTAAATAAGATGACATATCCACCAGTACTACCAGATGAGCGCCGGCAAGTTTGTCTTTGACTAACTTTAGAGCCTGTCCTTGTACTTCAACTTCCGGAGTGGTTGTTGCATTCATTAGGGCCCAAACTTGCTGGCTTTGCCCCTGAGCAGTCAGCGTTAAAGGAGCTTCATCACTTTCGGCTGACCAGTTGTGTGTCTTAACTTCCGAAAGGTTAAATCCAAGCTCTTCAGCAAAACGGTAGACACTTTCGATATTTTGAGAATTGTCGCTGTGACTGGAAACCAATACGTCTAAAGAAACTTCTTCAGAGCGCCAAGTTCTCAAAATGTCACTGTAGTAGCGGTCAGACAAGTCTAATGGGAAGTCTTTTTGTAGCCGATTTATTTGCACAGTGTGTTTAAGAGCAAGCAACAAGCGCGGGATGGCTACAAAAATTGTTAGCATAAAAATCATGCGTAGAAGCCAAAGGCCAGCTGAGATGTCAACACTGTTTACGCTCAATCGGTCAAAACGCATGTTGGCAATATCCAATATGTTTGGCATTGGGCCAAGGAAATTGGTAAATATGCCGTAGGTTAAAGCGATGATTTGATAGACGACATCTGGATTGTTAGCAAACCATGTGCTTTCCCAGCCGACGGTATAAGCCGTCCCAATTCCACGTAGTAAGACGCTTGCAATCATTCCGATCACAAAAGCAAAAGCTGCCAAGTGGAAAGCTCTGGCAACAAAATGGGTAATGAAAGGCTGTAAAACAGAAGTGATTGATTTTGTAAGCCGCAATTGTCGGAGAGTCAGTGTTTTTTCAAAAATGTTCAAGGCGTTGCGCAAACCAAGAAAATCACGGGACGAGTTATGCCTTAGTCCAGAAATAAAAAGCATGATGTAGACCAGAATGTTCCACATCAAAATGCCAAAAAAGGGAAGTGAAAGTAAATTAATACGGGAACTTTCTGAGGCAAGCTGATCAGTGAGCAACCCTAAGATAAAGGCTAGACCGATTAAAGCAAAATTAATCCACGAAGGAGGAGTAAATCTGAGTGCAACAGGTTTAACCGAAGGATTTTTTGCCACAATCATTTTCATGACAATGCGGGCTCTTGCAACAAGAAAAGCGGCAATACTGGCGTTCTCACCCACAGCAAGAGCAGCTTGTCGTGTCGCTCGATTAGCGTCGCTACTTTCCCAACTCAATGTAGGGGTTTGTTCCAGCAACTTGGCTTCATTGATCGTCTCAGCATCCTGAAGAGTAAAACGACCCTGATTGATATTTTTGTAAGCCTCACTCATGAGAAAATACTTCTGTAAACGTATCCTACTTATTGTAATGATTCAATAGACAGAAAAGTGTCCTCAATTTATCCTAAATGTTTCTGTGATACCGTTGCCAAAGACTAGCCAATAACTGTGCACTTTTTTGAGGATTAGCTTGACCGCAAATAGCTGAGACGACAGCAACTCCCTGAACTTTTGTTCGCGAAATTGCCTCAATGTGTTCAGCTTTAATGCCGCCGATTGCAACAGCTGGGACTGGGCAAAGTTGCGCCAGACTGCTTAGACCCTTCAGATCAAAGGCTGGCTCAGCATCCGTTTTGGTTTTAGTGGAAAACACTGGACCAATTCCGACATAGTTCACTGTCATCGGATCTACAAGATTCATCTGCTCTTCATTATTAATGGAGAGCCCAACAATTTTGTCTTTACCCATCAAGCGGCGGGCCACATCAGCTGGCAGGTCTTTTTGACCGACATGTACGCCGTCAGCATCAACTGCTAAAGCTATGTCAATATCATCGTCAATGATAAGCGGTACGTGATAACTATCGAGTACTGTTTTTAACTTCAGGGCACACTCATAACGCTGGCGCTTTTTCCATTGGGGGGCACGCAGTTGAACAATGGTTGATCCGCCTTGCACAGCAAGCTCAGCGGTTCTGACCATTCCGAGTTTTTCGGTTAAGACAGGATCTAAAACAAGATACAAGGACAAATCGAAGACTTTATTGGACATGATGAGTCGATTTAATAGTGTTTCCTGGCTATTTCATATAAAGCATCTAAATAAGCAGGGTGAAAACTACCCGGCCCATTTGCCTTCGAAGCTGCAATTTCGGAAGCAGATTTTGCCATCATAAGAGCACTGCAGGTAGCCTGCAGAATAGAGCCGTTACAGGCACAAAAGGCAGCAACAAGTGCCGAGAGTGAACATCCGGTCCCAACCACTAGAGTGGTCATAACATCGCCTCCAGGGATACTAAAGACTTGCATGCCGTCAGTCACAAAATCCGTTTCACCCGTAACAGCAACAATATTGTTATAGCGATTGGCCAATAATTTAGCCGCTTCAATGGCTTCTCGACTGTCGTCTGTACTGTCAACGCCGTGCCCGCCTTGCCCCAAGCCTGCGAGACTGAGAATTTCGCTGCCATTACCTCGTACGACAGAAGGTTTTTTATCTAAAAAATCTCTGATACGTTCATCTCGCCAGGGTAAAAGTCCTGCGGCAACAGGATCTAAAACCCAGGGTTTTTTATGAAGATTAGCCATATCAATAGCACTGTGCATGGCAATGTTTCGATCATCAGTTAAGGTGCCTACATTAATTAGTAAGGTATCGGCAATTGATGCAAAATCAGCACTTTCATGCTGATCGATGACCATTGCAGGAGAGGCGCCTGCAGCTAAAAGTACATCAGCAGTAATTTCCTGCACAACATCATTTGTCATGCAATGCACCAAAGGACGACAATGAACCAGTTGAGTGCAGCACTGATCAAAAATTTCTTTAGGGAAAATCTCTGATTTGTTCATAATTGTTTGAAAAAAATGAAAACGAACTGACGATACCACAAAGAGTGACGATCAGTACAATTCATGCCAATAAATATTGAAACAAAACTAATATGCTTGTCCACCCTCAATTTGATCCTATTGCGTTTTCGGTTGGTCCGATTTCTGTTCATTGGTACGGTTTGATGTATCTGATCGGTTTTGCCTTATTTTGGTTTTTGGGATCCTATCGAGCAAGAAAAGATGTTTGGCGAGAAATGACGCCAGAGGCAGTCGAGGATTTGCTTTTTTTCGGCGTTCTGGGGGTAATTGTTGGCGGGCGTTTGGGCTATTGTTTGTTTTATCAGCCAGAATTTTATTTTGACTATCCCGCTCAAATCATTCGTATTTGGGACGGAGGTATGAGTGCGCATGGCGGTATGCCGGGTGTCATCTTCGCCATGTTGTATTTTTGTAAGACAAGAAATTTGAATTTTTGGACGGTGGCCGATTTTGTTGTCCCGTTGGTACCGTTAGGACTTTTATTTGGTCGAATCGGAAATTTTATTAATGGCGAGCTCTGGGGAAGAGTTTGTTCTCCTGACTATGCATTTGCCATGATCTTCCCTCAAGTTGACCTCTTGCCACGTCATCCCTCTCAGCTCTATGAAGCAACCTTGGAGGGATTGCTTCTTTTTGTTGTTTTGTGGTTTTATTCAGCCAAACCAAGAAGCAGAGGCAAAACTGCGGCTCTATTTTGTCTCGGTTACGGTGTCTGCCGCTTTTTTGTAGAGTATTTCCGTGAACCTGATGCGTTCTTAGGACTTCAGGCCTTAGGTTTGAGTCAGGGCCAGTGGCTTTCTGTTCCTTTGATTATCGTCGGAGTTCTACTTTGGAGTTTTAGTGGCAGAATCAAAGCGCATTAAATTTCCTCGGGCTGAGCTTGTTTGAGAATCAACTCGCAGCTCTGTGGAGATAGACGCCTCATTGAAAATTCGCAACCGCAATATAGCTGATTGTAGAAGCCGTGGATTTTTAATAACTCATTGCGCCTTTGTTGAAGGCCACCTTTGCGCCAATTTTTATCCCAGTATTTTGTGCCGGAGAAGCGCTCCTGAGCGAGTAATCCTGCTTGATTAATCTGTTCGATGTCTTTCCATCGGCTTGAAGCTAAAGTTGTTGTAAACAGTTCAATTTTTTCTTCAAAGGCCACTCGGGCTGTTTCAGTTAAGCGATAGTTAAAGCAGATTTGACAACGCTTGCCGCGTTCAGGCTCCAACTCAAAACCGTGAATGGCTTTCTTCCACTTTTCGTGATCGTAGTCACCGTCAATGACTCTTAATCCAATGCTTGCTGCGTAACGCTTCAGTTCGTTTTTCCGAATCATATACTCAGAATCGGGAAAGATATTTGGATTGAAATAAAACAGGGTCGGCCGGTAGTCATTTTGGAGAAGCCACTCCAAAATGGCTGATGAGCAGGGAGCACAGCAGCAGTGCAATAAAACGTTTGTCATGGAAATTGTCAGAAAGCGCTTATCGATTTATTCGCTGCAATTGTATACTGCTCTGGTTGTCTGAGTAATGGCGAAGATATGAGCACAATTGCAGAAAATATTTTTCAAATTAGAGAAAGTATGGCCAGGGCGGCAGCCGATCGCTCGGTCAAACTGCTTGCAGTTAGTAAGACCTTCCCTGTTGAGGCAATCGCACAGGCGACTAAGGTTGGCCAGTTTGCGTTTGGCGAAAATTATGCCCAGGAGGGGGCTAAAAAGATAGATTATTTCAAAGAGCACTATCCTGATCTGCCTCTTGAGTGGCATTTCATTGGTCCTTTGCAATCTAACAAGACAAAATTGGTTGCTGAACATTTCCAATGGGTTGAAAGTATTGATCGACTTAAGATCGCTCAGCGATTAAACGAGCAGAGACCGGTTGAATTACCGCCACTCAACGTTTTAGTCGAGATTAATATTGACGAAGAAAGCAGTAAAAGCGGAATAACGGTCGGAGAGCTGGAGGCCTTGTTGGCAGAGCTTATTAAATTGCCTCGCTTGAAGCTAAGAGGACTGATGTGTATTCCTAAGGCTCAGGCCGATGACTTGCATAGGAGAGCCGTGTTTAAAGAAATGAGAGCTCTTTTTGATGCGTGTGTAGCTCGGGGATATAAATTGGATACTTTATCCATGGGGATGAGTGCTGACTATATTTGCGCGATTGAAGAAGGCTCAACTTTAGTAAGAGTAGGTTCCGCTATATTTGGAGCAAGAGATTATTCAAAAAAATTGGAAAGGAAATAAGATGCAAAAACGAATTGCCATGATTGGTGGCGGCAATATGGCTGCTGCGTTGGTTGCTGGTTTGGTGGCTGCCGGCCATCCGGCTGACAGCATTTCAGTGATGGATCGAAACGAAGATAAATGTACGCGTTTGCATAGCGAGTATGGAGTCTTAACTCATATGACGGCGGGTGAATGGCTAAAAAAAGCCGATTTGGTAGTTTTAGCTGTTAAACCTCAGGGTATGAAAGTTGCTATTGATCAGATTAGACCTTACTTAAGTGACGGAGCTCTTTTTATTTCTATTGCAGCAGGTCTTCGTATCAAAGATATTGCCCGATGGTTGGGCTCTGACAGAGTGGTCAGAGCCATGCCCAATACGCCTGCATTAGTTAAAGCCGGTGTAGTGGGGCTGTATGTGCCGGAAAGTCTTGAGAGAGAACAACCTTTGTTTGTTGACGTTCTTCAGGCGATGGGGGAAGTCATTGATGTAAAAAGTGAACTGGAGCTTGATTTGCTCTCTACAGTTTCTGGTTCAGGACCTGCCTATGTCTTCAGATTCATCGAAGCTTTGGAAGAGGCGGCTGTTAAGCGCGGTTTTGAATCTGCCAGTGCAAGAAAAATGGCGATTCTGACCGTAGTGGGAGCAGCCAAGTTGGCTGTGCAAAGCTCTGATTCTCCGGCTCAGCTTCGTATCAATGTGACAAGTAAAGGTGGTACAACAGCTGAAGCATTGCGCGTTATGCAGGAACATCATTTTATGGAAATGATGGATGAGGCTATTCAGGCAGCATTTGACCGTAGCCAAGTGCTCGCTGATGAGTTAGGTAAAAACTAAGAGATGGCAGACGAGGCATTTCTCGTCTGCCGAAAGTACTCAGTTAGTTGCTGACACGGAACTCACTGGGGGAAGGTTGAGCGTCCTGCAACCTTCCATCTCGAGACTATTGACAGCTTTTTTTATGGCTTCAATAGCCGGCATTCGACAAAAGCTCTTTCGCCAAGCGATGATAACCCGTCGAGATGGGGCCGGTTTTTCAAACGGGATAGCCTTAATTAAATCATCTCCTATAGTTTCTTTGAGTGCCGAACTGGGGAGAACTGTGATACCAAGACCCTGAGCTACCATATGGTGGATAGTTAGCAATGAGGAGCCTTCCACCGTTTTCTGTATAGCTGTTACTCCGCTTTTACGTGGGGCAGATTCCGGGCAAGCCTCTAAGATCTGATCTCTGAGACAGTGCCCTTTACCCAAAAGTAGCAATTTTCCGGAGCGAACCTCATCGGGATGAATCTCTGTTCTTTGCGCCCAGGGATGATCATGAGGGACAGCAACGACAAAGTCTTCATCATATAAAGGCATGAACATCAATCCAGGTTCGTTGATTGGTAAGGCCATGATGGCTACGTCAATATCACCGGATCGAAGTTGCTCTAATAGATTGACAGTGTAATTTTCAGAAAGAATAAGCGGCATCTTAGGGGCAAGGTGCAGCATTTTGTGTACAAGCCCAGGCATTAAGTAAGGGCTGATTGTGAAAATCGCTCCCAGACGCAAAGGGCCGCACAAGGGATCTTTACCTTGAACGGCTAACTCTTCAATTCTTCGCACCTCATCGAGCACTTTTTGGGCTTGCTCGACAATATTTTCCCCGACAGGGGTCAGTGAAACCTCTTGAGAGCGTCTTTCGAAAATATGCACACCCAGTTCTTCCTCTAGTTTGCGTACAGCAACGGACAAAGAGGGCTGAGAAATAAAGCAAGCCTCAGCGGCTCTGCCGAAATGCCTTTCTCTGGCAACTGCAATGATGTATTTAAGTTCAGTAAGAGTCACTTAAGCCTCCAAAAATTCCTCATAACCGCTAAACCAGCGTTTTGCATGACGTTGGGCGCTTTCTGGGTCAGTCTGAAGCCACCGATAGGCAAAGTCTCTAGCCGCTTCAAGTAATTGAGTGTCCTTTTCAAGATCTGCAAACCTCAAAAGAGGAACACCGGATTGTCGTACACCTAAAAATTCGCCGGGTCCGCGAATTTCTAAGTCTCTTCGGGCGATTTCAAAACCGTCTTGGGTTTCACGTATAACTTTCAAGCGTTCCCGAGCAGTATCGGATAACTCTCCATAGAGTAGCACACAGAAACTTTTTTGAGCACCGCGTCCTACTCTACCTCTTAACTGATGTAACTGTGCCAGCCCAAAACGCTCGGCATGTTCAATTACCATCAGTGTTGCATTAGGAACGTCAACTCCGACCTCAATGACTGTTGTGGCAACAAGAACATCAATCATGCCGTTTTTAAAAGATTGCATGACCGTCTGCTTTTGATCTGGCGACAGTTCACCGTGGACGAGTCCGATTTTAAGATCTGGCAGATCTCGGCAGATTTCTTCGTATGTTTGGGTAGCAGCAGTCAGGTCAATTTTTTCGCTTTCTTCAATAAGAGGACAGACCCAATAGACTTGTCGTCCTTCCTTCACCTGGGTGTTAATAATGCGGATAACTTCAGCTTTTCTGCTAAGACTAATCAGTTTGGTTGTGATGGGGTGACGACCAGCCGGCAATTCGTCAATCACGGATACATCCAGGTCGGCTAAATAACTCATCGCAAGGGTTCTGGGAATAGGTGTGGCTGAGAGCATCAGCATATGAGGAATCTGTTGATTGCAGCTTTGCCTTAATGCCAAGCGCTGAGCAACACCAAATCGATGTTGTTCATCAATAATTGACAATCCTAAGCGACTAAATTTCACACCTTCTTGAATAAGAGCATGCGTGCCGACGATCAGTTGAGCATTTCCTGATGCAATTGCCTCCAGAGCAAGCTGTTTTTCTTTACTTTTTTGTTTACCGGCTAGCCACACAATTTTTACTCCCAAAGGTTTTAACCATTGAGCGATTTTTTCAAAATGCTGCTCGGCTAAAATTTCTGTCGGAGCCATCAAGGCAGCTTGCATACCGTCATCTATACATAAACACGCAGCTAATGCCGCGATAATTGTTTTTCCGCTGCCAACATCCCCTTGAACAAGTCTATTCATGGGAACCATTTTGGCCAGGTCTTCCCGAACTTCTTTAAATACTCGCTTTTGAGCACCGGTTAAAGAAAAGGGAAGTGTGTCGAGAAGTTGATCTGTTACAGGATGATGTGCAGGAGCAATGATCGGGGCTTGATATGTAGTCTTCAAAGCCCGAGAACACCTTAATGCAACCTGCTGAGCCACAAGTTCGTCAAATTTAAGTCGTTGCCAAGCTGGATCAGTTTTATCGTCAAGAGCCGTCAAACTGGCTCCAACAGGAGGATGATGGAGGTAGCGAAGAGCATCAGATAACTGCGGAAGCTTCAATTGTTTAACAACAGAGGCGGGGATTAAATCTTTAATTTCAACATCAAGCAGAGCTCTGGCAATACGTTTCCTAAGCCATGTTTGTGTAATTCCTTCGCCAGCCGGGTAAACAGGGGTTAACGTTTTTGGCAAAGAGACTCCAGATAGCGAAGTACGGATTTTGGGGTGCATCATCTCTAAACCAAAATATCCTTGGCGGACAGGTCCGTAAAGTCTAACTTTTTGACCTATGGCTAATTGTTTAATTTGCGAGGGATAGAAATGAAGCAGTCGCACGTACACAGAGCCGCTGCAATCTTTCACAATAGCTTGTAGCTGTTCGCCAGAGGGCCGCCTGATTCGATCACATTGTGTGACTACACCTTCACACTGCTGGGTGCGTCCTGATTCGAGCTGAGCGATGGGTGTTAAAACGGTTTCATCTTCATACCTAAGAGGTAGATGCAAAACATAATCCCAATCCCTGTTCAGACCTAGTTTGGCCAGGCGCTCAGAAAGGGGGGCGAGTTTTTCCCCTTTTTTTCTTGTATAGGCGGCCATTGGCATAGAAGTTACCTCTTATCAGAGACTAACAATAGCTTCAACTTCTACGGCCCCTCCCTTTGGTAGTGCAGCGACAGCAAAGCAGCTGCGTGCTGGATAGGGAGCTTGGCAGTACTCTTGCATGACAGCATTGACGGCAGGGAAATTAGCCATGTCCGTTAAGAAAATTGTGACCTTCATAATGTTGCTCATTGAACCGCCCGCGGCTTCAATAATCGACTTGAGGTTTTCAAAAGCCTGGCGTGCCTGAGCAGTAAAGTCTGCCGGTAGTTCGCCGGTGGCTGGGTCAATACCGAGTTGACCGGAAGTAAAAAGATTAGCGCAGCCCTTGGTAGCCTGTGAATACGGGCCGATAGCTGCAGGAGCTTTGTCGGTGTGGATAATATCGTGAGCCATGAATACTCTCCTTAAGGAAAAGGGTTGGTAATTCCGATATTTTAACGGTTAGCTTTAATGTTAAGTCGAGCGTAAAGATTCTGTTTTTTGTCAAAAACTTTACGGAATTCGTCAATGTTGATGAATGTCGTTCTACGTGTTTTTATAGATTGGTGTAAACTTCGGGTTAATCCCAATGGGTGTCTCATCGGTTGCCCACTAAACTGCTTGCCGTTTAGGTGGTTCTGGGTGGACAATACTCGGAGACACGAATGGAGAAAGATATGTTTTGTCTTTAAGCATGGTATTTTAGGCTTCGGTGAACAGCCGAGGCGCGCTGTTGTGCTTGAAGATTTAACCTATTTTGTAGCAGCCGAATTCAAAATGTTCTCTGTTATGAATTGACAACTTGTGACAGAAGAATTCGGCAGAGTATTTGTCCGTGCTTAACGCGTGAGAGCACGTCCCCTTCAAATGCGTCGACTGCGATCGTTATATGTGAACAGTTGGCAAGAGAGAATAAGCATTCTCTTGGGTTTCCCGAGGCGGACGGTTCGGTAGTAACGGTTGAGACGAACGAGGGGAACCTTTTTAAGAAGACCCCTGCCGGTACAGGATGCAAGTCCTTAACCGGTGGCCCTCTTGGATCAAGGAGACCAAGTAATTATGAAAATCATCTACACCGACGTGCTGGTGGTTGGTGCCGGCTTGGCTGGTTTGCGTATGGCTGTTGCTGCCAAGCGTCGCGGTCAGGACACCATCATCTTGTCGCTGGTGCCGCCCAAGCGTTCTCACTCTAAGGCCGCTCAAGGTGGTATGCAAGCTTCTTTGGGTAATGTGATTAAAGGTTTGGGCGATAACGAAGACGTCCACTTTGCCGACACGGTCAAGGGTTCCGACTGGGGCTGCGACCAGGATGTTGCCCGTTTGTTCGTGAATACCTCCCCGAAGGCCGTGCGTGAATTGGCTGCCTGGGGTGTGCCCTGGAGCCGTATCACCCCGGGTGATCGTCAAGTGATCATCAACGGTGAACGCGTGACGATTACCGAACGTAAAGAAGCCGCTGGCTTGATCGGTCAACGTGACTTCGGCGGTACGAAGAAGTGGCGTACGTGCTTCGTGTCTGACGGCACGGGTCATGCCATGTTGAACGCTGTGAGCGACCGTGTGATCGCCGAACACATTCCTGTTGTGGAACGTGTTGAAGCCATCGCTTTGATTCATGATGGCAAGCGCTGCTACGGTGCTGTGGTTCGTGATTTGATTACGGGCGAATTGATGGCCTATGTTTCTAAGGCTACGGCAATTGCCGCCGGCGGTGCCGGTCGTTTGTTCCGCGTGACCACGAACGCTGTGATCTGCGAAGGTACGGGTCACTCCTTGGCTTTGGAAACCGGTGTTGCCACTTTGGGTAACATGGAAGCCGTTCAGTTCCACCCGACCGGTATTTTCCCGGCCGGTATTCTTGTGACGGAAGGTTGCCGTGGTGACGGCGGCTTGTTGCGTGACGTTGACGGTCACCGCTTCATGCCGGATGTTGAACCTGAAAAGAAAGAATTGGCTTCCCGTGACGTAGTGAGCCGTCGTATGGAAGAACGTATCGCTCAAGGCAAGGGTGTGAAGAGCCGCTTCGGTGAACACATCTGGTTGGACATCACCTTGTTGGGTGAACATCACATTAAGCACAACCTCCGCGAAGTCTATGAAATCTGCCACTACTTCTTGGGCGTTGACCCGGTGAAGGAATGGATCCCCGTGCGTCCTGCACAGCACTACACCATGGGCGGTATCCGTACCGACTACAAGGGTGAAAGCCGTCAATTGAAGGGCTTGTTTGCCGCTGGCGAATGCGCTTGCTGGGATATGCACGGTTTCAACCGCTTGGGCGGTAACTCCGTGGCTGAAACGGTTGTGGCCGGTATGTTGGTTGGTGAATACATTGCCGACTTCTGCGAAAAGCCTGAAAACGTTATCGATATCCCGACTTCTATCGTTTATGACTTCATCAAGCGCGAACAAGCTAAGCTTGATCGCTTCTGCGATGGTCACGGTTCTGAAGATCCGGCCAAGTTGCGCGCTCGTATGCAAGACATCATGACGTCTAAGATCGGTATTTTCCGCCGCGGCGCCGATATGGAAAGCGCTATCAGCGAATTGGAAGACTTGTACAAGCGTTCTCACAACGTTTCTTGTAAGCCGCATCTCGGTGCCAACACCGAATTGACGTACGCTTACCGTACGCAAAAGATGCTGCGCTTGGCTTTAACGATTGCCTGCGGTGCTTCTGCCCGTACGGAATCTCGTGGTGCTCACTTCCGTGAAGACTACCCGGTTCGTGACGACAGCAAGTGGCTCAAGCGTACCTTGGCTTCTTGGAAGGATGAAAACGACACGTTGCCGACGCTCTCTTACGAAGACCTCGACGTTATGAAGATGGAATTGCCCCCGGGCTGGCGTGGTTACGGTGCTAAGAACTACATCGATCACCCGGATACGGCCAAGCGTCAAGCTGAAGTCGATGAAATCCGCGCTAAGATGGAAGCCGAAGGCGCCGATCGTTTCGCTATTCAAAACGCTTTGATGCCGTACGCTCACCTCTTGCCGAAGCGCCTGCAAGGTAAGAATGAACGTATTGATGAACCCTTGGCCTAAGGAGCTGACGAAAAATGGCTGAAAACAATACCCAAAAACAACATCGTCTGCTCAAGATCAGCATCTTGCGCTACAACCCTGCTGATCCGGCTAGCGTGCCTCATATGCAGACGTTTGAATTGGAAGAATCCGATTCAATGACCTTGTTCATCGCTTTGAATGAAATTCGCGATAAGCAGGATCCTTCTTTGCAATTTGACTTCGTGTGCCGTGCCGGTATTTGCGGTTCCTGCGCCATGATGATCAATGGTAAGCCGGGCTTGGCTTGCCGTACGTTGACCCGTGATTTGCCGACCGAATTTACGTTGGCTCCGTTGCCGGCTTTTGAATTGATCGGCGACTTGTCCGTCAACACCGGTAAGTGGATGCGCAACATGAGTGAACGTATGGAAACGTGGGTTCACTTGAAGGAAGAAGAAGTCGATATCTGCCGCAAGGAAGAACCGATGGATCCGCAATTGGCCGAAGATATTTACCTCTTGGACCGTTGCGTGGAATGCGGTTGCTGTATCGCTGGTTGCGGTACGGTTCGTATGCGCCCGGACTTCGCCGGCGGTGTGGCTATCAACAAGATTGCCCGCTTCCGTCTTGACCCGCGTGACCACCGTAATGATGCCGATTACTATGAAGTGATTGGTGATGACAGTGGTGTGTTCGGTTGCATGTCCTTGTTGGCTTGCCACGACTTCTGCCCGAAGCAGTTGCCGTTGAAGACGCAAATTGCCTTCATCCGTCGTAAGATGGCTGAACAAGGTATCCGCGGCTATGATAAGGTTTTGCCGACCCCGAAGAAGGCTATTCCTATCAAGGTCGTGAAGTAATTCTCAAAACTGAAGTGAGGGTTTGAGGTTTCGGAAACGGGACTTCAAACCCAATCAGAGGTTTTGAAACCCTACGAGAGGTCAATAGACCGACGATAGCTTACAAGGCTATCGATTGACATCGCGTAGTTTATTAGAACGGAGACGCCTCAAAGACGCCTTCTTAAAATTGATTTAACGAGGAGCAAAAAAACATGTCTCGTATTGAATATGACTTCCTTGGTGGCAAGGAAATTCCTGATGATTGCTACTATGGTGTGCAAACCCTTCGTGGCAAGGAAAACTTCCATGTGACGGAAATGTCCATGGCTCAAGAACCGTTCTTCATCATCGGTTTCGCCTATGTGAAGAAGGCTGCTGCTATGGCCAACAAGGAACTCGGCACGATCCCGGCTAACGTTGCTGACGCTTTGATCTGGGCCTGCGACCAATTGATCGCTGGCAAGTACCATGATCAATTCGTTACCGACTGGGTCCAAGGTGGTGCTGGTACATCCACGAACATGAACTGCAATGAAGTCATCTGCAACTTGGCCGCTGAAAAGTTGGGTTCCAAGAAGGGTGACTACGCTTTGGTTTCTCCGAACGACCACGCAAACTTCGGTCAATCCACCAACGACACGTACCCGACCGCTTTCCACGTTGCCTTGTTGCTCCGCAGCAATGTGATGTTGAAGGCTGTTGAAGACCTCGTCGCTTCCTTCTACAAGAAGGCTGAAGAATTCAAGACCGTTTTGAAGATGGGTCGTACGCACTTGCAAGACGCTGTGCCGATGACCTTGGGTCAAGAATTCCATGGCTGGGGCTTTACGATCGCCGACGAAATCAAGACGATTAAAGATGCTCAAGAACATCTCTATGTCGTTAACCTCGGTGCTACGGCTATTGGTACGACTGTGACGGCTCACCCGGATTATCCGGCCTTGGCTGTTAAGTACTTGGCTGAATTGACTGGCTTGCCGATGCGCAACAGCGAAGACTTGATCGCTGCTACCTCTGACTGCGGTGGCTATGTTGCTATCTCCAGCGCCATGAAGAGCTTGGCCGTTAAGTTGACGAAGGTTTGCAATGACTTGCGCTTGTTGGCTTCTGGTCCGCGTTGCGGCTTCCAAGAAGTGAACCTCCCGCAAATGCAACCTGGTTCTTCCATTATGCCGGGTAAGGTCAATCCGGTTGAATTGGAAGCCATGAACCAAGCCAGCTTCATCGCTATCGGTTTGGACACCACGGTCATGTTGGCTGCCTCTGCTGGCCAACTCGAATTGAACGTGATGGAACCGCCGATCACGTGGGCTTTGTTCTTCGGTATGAAGGTTATGACCAACGCCATGAACGGCATGCGTACGAAGTGCATTGACGGTATCACCCCCAATGTCGAACGCTGCAAAGACTTGGTGATGGGTTCCTTGGGCATTATCACGATCTTGAAGCCGCACTTCGGTTACAAGACCTGCTCTGAAATTGCTCACGAAGGTTACCATACTGGTAAGACCTTGCATCAACTCATCGTTGAAGAACGTAAGTTGATGACGCAAGAAGAATGGGACAAGGTTTTCAATTTGCAAAACTTGATCGCTCCGAAGTTCGAAATGTAATTTCGAACCTAGGGAAAACTCCGTAGTGAAATTTTTTGTTACGGGGTAAAGTTCTCTCAGTCGTATTGGCGGCGGATTATTCCGCCGCCGATGCGAATGGGATCTAGATAAGTTAGGGAAAACCCTTCTCTGTTCTAGGTAATAAAAAAGATAATAACTACTCCGATTTTGGGGGTAATATGGATCTGATGTTAATTCTTCAAATTATTGTCCTCTTGGCGTTCATCTTTATTGGTGTTCGCTTGGGCGGCATTGGTATCGGCTACGCCGGCGGTGTCGGTGTGCTGGTCTTGGGTCTCGTTTGCGGCATGACGCCGGGTGCGATTCCCTGGGATGTGATCTTGATCATCATGTCCGTGATCGCTGCTATTTCTGCTATGCAGTTGGCCGGCGGTCTCGACTACTTGGTTCAAATCGCTGAAAACATCCTTCGTAGCAATCCGAAGCACATCAACTATTTGGCTCCGATTGTTACCTATGTGTTGACGATCTTCGCCGGTACGGGTCACACGGCTTTCTCCATGATCCCGGTTATCGTTGAAGTGGCTAAGGAACAAGGCATTAAGCCTGTTTGCCCGTTGTCTATCGCTGTTGTCTCTTCCCAGATTGCTATTACGGCTTCTCCGGTTTCCGCAGCCGTGATTTACATGACGGGTGTTTTGGAACCGTTCGGTTGGAGCTATCCTGCCTTGCTCGGTATCTGGATTGTGACGACGTTTGCTGGCTGCATGGTCACGGCTTTCGTTATGACCTTGATCCAAAACATGGACTTGAACTCTGACCCGGTCTACAAAGATCGTTTGGCTAAGGGTCTCGTGAAAGCCCCGCAAGGCGCTTCTCACCGCGAAATCAGCGCTTCTGCTAAGAAGTCCGTGTGGATCTTCTTGGTTGGCGTTATTGCTGTGGTGCTCTACGCTTCTGCTATTTCTCCCGCTGTCGGTATCGTCAGCCCGGTTATCGTCGGTCGTGACGCAGCCATTATGGGCATCATGTTGACGATCGGTACCTTGATCACTGTTATGTGCAAGATCAAGATTGACGAAATCGCCGGTAGCTCTGTCTTCAAGAGCGGTATGGTGGCTTGCGTTTGCGTGTTGGGCGTTGCATGGCTCGGTAACACGTTCGTTGCTGGTCACACGAAAGAAATCACGGAATTCTCTTCCACGACCGTGTCTCAATACCCGGCTTTGTTGGCTGTGATCTTCTTCTTTGCCGCTATGTTGTTGTATAGCCAAGCTGCTACCGCTAAGGCCATTACTCCGGCTGTGGTTACGGCTTTGGGTATTTCGGCTGCTAACCCGGGCGACTCCTACATGTTGGTCGCTACGTTCGCTGCTGTGTCTGCTTTGTTCGTTCTCCCGACGTACCCGACGTTGTTGGGCGCTGTTCAGATGGACGACACCGGTACAACCCGCATTGGTAAGTTCGTGTTCAACCACGCCTTCTTCTTGCCTGGCGTGTTGGCCATCGTCTTCAGCGTGGTGTTCGGCTTTGCCGCTTGCGCCGTGTTCTAATCTGAACATTAGCTGAGATGCGAATCAGGTGCCAAGCACCTGAAAAAACAAAACGGTAAACTGCTAGTCGGTTTACCGTTTTTCTCTTACTAAGCCAGTCACGTCTTAGTTACAGATTCGTTTTTAATTTCTACTACCACATATCCCTGATCATTATTTGTCTAATCTGCAAACACTGTGTTGGTATTTAATTAAAGTGCAAAATTCAAGCTTTTTGCTTATTGCTGGCAGCGATTTAGATATTTTTTCATGTAACCCAAGCCAACATTAAGAATGGTTTTGATCTCTAACACCTAAGATACGTTTGAATTTGTGTGACTATCTACACATCTAACCACTGTCTTTATGGCTGTTACAAGATGAAGGTAGGTTAGTCATAAACTAGATAGATCTAGGATTCTTTGGGTTTGGGTCGAACTAGCAAAATGATAATGCCAGTGCTAAGGACACCAAGCGCTGTACTTAATCCAAGAGTTTTAATGGCTGGTGTTGAACTCAGACCTATAAAACAAAACGAAAAACTAATGGCTAAGAATGTAAATGTGGTCAGGCTAAAACTGAGTGCTTCGTTTTCTTCATTAGTGTAGTACAGCAAAGCAATAATCATCCCAATAGCGTATAGCAGAATTAATGCCATAGCGCTAAAGACGGTAAAAGGCATTCCAAACCAAGAAGTTAGCGAAACTGAACACAGAACGCCTGCAAGTGCAGGCACCACGATTCTCCAAGATCGCAAACCATAGTGAAATAGACTAACAGTAAATGAGCAGACAACCGATAAAATAAAAATTCCTGTAAAAATAAAGCGATATTGGGCTAGGAAGTTATTCGCATCACCCGTAACGTCGACAAAAGTTACTCCAGCCAAATGCTCTCCTAAATCCACTAAATCATTAATTTGCTCATTTCTCATTCCTGCAACCTGGACAATTGAACTGTATCCTTCTGGAACATCAAGCCAGAGGTGGCGTACTGATCTAGCAGAGGGGGAGTTGAGCCACTGCTCAAATTGCACGTTTAGCTGAACAGGATTAGGTTGGTGTAGTGGGTAGCCTAAAAGCTCAGACAGGGGTGCCTTGATACGTTCAAACATTTCGTGACGGAGCTGTTCAATATCATGCTGTCTGGTATATGAGGGGAACCATTTAGAAACACAGGTTGTCGTCATTTCGGTTTGATTCATCCCTCGTTTGACAAAGCCTAATCGAAGGGCTTCTTCGCTCATTAATACGTCTTGAGCGCTCGAAGCAGTGACGATGAAAAATTTATCGTTATTAGGCAAAGTTAACAATTTTTCGACGGTTTTTTCTTCAGAGGCTAATTCTGGTGAAATATAGGTAAGGTTCTGGATATTTTGATAAAAGTTAAGCTGAACATAGCCGATAATCAATAGCAAAACAACGGTGATGCCGATTGCAGTGTAGTCCGTTGGTTTTTCTTGCCAATGCTTTAATGAAAAACGAGGAAAGCGCAAACTGAAAAAATGCATTCGCTTGCTAAAATCGCTCTCTGCAATAGGACCAGGGTTAAAGCTAGGAAATATTAGAAATAACGTGATAGCGCAACCGAGAAAACCGCTAATCATGAATATGACAACTTGTCTGACGGCAACTAATGGAATGACATATAAAAGAGCTAAGGCAGAACAAAGAATAAATACAATCCACAATAACGGTTTGAAAATCCGATCTAAAACTTTAAGGGGTGAGTCATTCACATTATTTCTGTGAACCAGTAAAAAGTATCCCACTAGCATTACAACAATACCGGTCAAGGCAGAAGAGCAAACTATGGTCCACAAGGAAACACTGCCGAAGAAAACAATGACAGCCGACAACCCGACAATATAGCTAGATAAAACGGCAAAGACTACTAAAGTTGGGAAACGATTCGAAGGTGACCATTTGCGAATAAGACCGCCCAAAAAAATGAGAATAAAGGTTGCAATACCAGACAACTCCAGTAAATGTGTATGAGCCGCTTTGACACTAACGTAGGGCTTACCATGAACCAATACTGTCGCTTCGGGTACGATCGAAGCACTGACTTGTTTTAATGCTTCAATACAGTGGTTAAGTTCAAATACCGATAAATCTTTCAAATCGTGCGGAGCTTCATATACAAAAATAGCCCATACATGATTGGCTGCATAAAGCTTTAATGTATCTCCGCTAGATACGACTGTACTACGGGGTAAACGTTTCTTTGCCCACCTATCGAAAAAGCCCAGAGGATCATCAGCTTTAGGAATTAAGCTTGCTTGCCCAACTCCAGTAAGGCTTTCTAGAGCTCTGGCTAAAAGCTCATCGTCTGTTGAAGACGCTACAGAGTGTTGATCAACCAGGTTCATCAAACGATTGGAAATCAATCGGTAAAAAGAGAAGTATTCATTAATTTCCAAACCTTCCCAGCTGACTTTTTTAAGCTGCGTCGGAACGTCCCATTGTCCCTTAATTTTCAACACATTGTCGTCGAATGAGGAGGCTGTGTATTCTGGGAAGCCAACCATGAAAATGATTCGATAGTTGGAAAAAGGCGAAAGATTTTTTTGTGCCGCTGCTCGAGCATCATCGAGTTCCACGACAGGATAAAGGTGAGCTTGATCGTAATCGAGTCCGTTTTTAAGCAAAAAATGGCTGGTAAAGCCAAGTGCTAGGATAAGCAGCAAGGTCCAGGTGACAGCCAGTACTTGCCAAGAAGCAAGAATAATTTTACGGATTGGCAAGTTCATTCTCCTGACGGGTCGATGACGTTTCAGTTAAAGTGATATCGCTGATTGTCAGTGTGGTGATGTCGTTGGAAAAATGTTCGACTACGATTTTTTCCGGGTTATCCTGACCGGTTACCGTAATATGTTTAACGATACTGCCGGTCATGTTGCTTTTGGGATAAAAATCCATTCGCCAATGATCTGGATTGTTTTGAGTAAAAATTTGGAAATCCAACTCCAGTGCTGTCATGTCCTTCGAGAGCATCCCCCAAAGAATACGATTTACAGTATTCGTAGCAGAAGCGGAGGTATTTTCTATTCTTTGTCCATTGAGATGGATATAAGTTTTAAAGCTTTGATCGTTATAGATAGAGGTTGTAGCGATAGGTGTTTTTGCTTTCCACAATAAAACATCATTTTTCCAAAATATGAAAAAACCTTCAGTTTGAAAAGGTTGGGGAATGGCGACTAATTTTTCGGTCTGTACAAAGTGACCTTCGATCACTGGAGCGATTTTTAATCGAGATAAGATGCTGCTTGTTGATGCGTATACAGAACCTGTCACTGACAAAAAAATAGTGACAATCAATAGAGACAGTTTTAAAGCAGTCACAGACAGCATAGGGAAGATATCAACAGAACGGCTGTGTACATTTTAGCTGAGTGTATCAGCTAAATAGAGTTGAAATGAGTGTTAAAGAGGTAAAAAATCCCGATATTCATTTTCTAAATGGATATCGGGATTCAAAGGTCACTGCTGAGTTGGAGTTTTTGCTCGCGCAGCATCTAAGTCGGCCTGAACAAACTCATCGGCTCTGTTGGCCTTTGCTTCGAGCATTTTCTTTTGCAAATCAAGCTGAGCCTTTTTCAGCTCAATATCCAATCGTTTGGACTCTAATTCCATTTCTTTGGCTTGATCTTCATAAGCCTGCAATTTCTTTTGGCGTTCGGCTTTTTGTTTTTGTTCTTGGGCACGAGCCTTAGCTCGAGCTTGTTCAGCACGCTTTTGAATATCAGCAGCTTTCTTCTCAGCGGCAAGTCGTTCTTGTTCCTTTGCTGCATCCAAAGCTTGGATTTCAAGCTCCGCTTGATGAATCCTTGCTATTTGCTCGTCCATGGACATTGCGCCAACTTGAGCATGAGCCGTCGGAATCATAAAAGCGGCGACTGTCAAAGCAATCAAAGAGTACTTCAGCATTTATTAACTCCTTTGAATATAAGACTTATTGGCCGCATCCGCCGGGATTGTTTGGTTGTATACGGGTCTCTGTCGGAGTGGTAGAGATCATCACGGCTAAACCGGGCTTAAATTCGCAAACTCGTCCGACTTGAGCTGAGTTATAAAGCTTATTGTTGTAACGGAAAGTCAACTGTACGCCGTCAACATAGCTTGTACGGTCACCAGCAACAGCACCGCCCGCGATATTGCCGATCGCACCACCCGCCAGACCGCCTAAAACTCGAGAAGTCGTATCGTGATTGTTGTGGCTACCAATAGCTGCACCAGCAATGGCGCCTATGATTGTCCCAATAGTCTTAGCATCGGATCGGTTGTCCGTGTTGGATACCGCCACTTGAGCTGTTCCGATAGAAAGAATTTCAACAGTACGGACTTGTTGAGCTTGATTAACAGCACCAGCTTGATAGGTGTCGGAGCGATAATAACGTCCGTCGTTAGCGCAGCCAGCTAATACGACAGTAGCGGCAACAATGGCAAGAGTCAGTTTTTTCATATCTGCACCCGAAAAAAGTTTGAATTTAATCGCTGTACTTTCACTTTACCTCAAATTGTTTTCGACTGCATATTTTTACTGGACTAAAATATGACGTTTAGAAAAAAATGTAACGATCATCTTTACTGATGAGCTTCAGGATACGGATTATGACTGTGAATACAAATGATGAAGATGATGAAGAAGTAGGATTGCCTGCCTTGCCTCACGGTACAAAAAATTACATGACCCCTCAATGTTACCGTCGCATGCTCGATGAGCGGGAACACCTGGTTCGGGTTGAACGCCCTGAGATGGCCAATGTTGTAGCTTGGGCTGCAAGTAACGGTGACCGAAGCGAAAATGGTGACTACCTATACGGCAAACGTCGACTCAGAGAGATTGATCGTCGAATTCGTTTTTTGAGTAAGCGAATTGACTCTGCAGAGGTGGTTGATCCTGCTACACGGCCTGCGACCGACCAGGTTTTCTTTGGGGCAACTGTAACCTACGAGGATGAAGCCGGTCACGAGCATACGATTCGTATTGTAGGTATTGATGAGGCTGATGCCAGTGTTGGTGATGTGAGTTGGATCAGCCCTATTGCTCGAGTTTTCCTCAAGGCCCATGAAGGCGATACTGTCGCGTTACCGACACCATCAGGCGTACAGCACCTGGAAATCGTTGAAGTAAAGTACTGCTAAAAATAATTTTTGGGAAAAACTTGCATTTTATTTTTTGAGTCTATAAAATACACCATCTCTGTCGGGGGTATAGCTCAGTTGGTAGAGCACTTGCATGGCATGCAAGGGGTCAGCGGTTCGAATCCGCTTACCTCCACCAAAAAATGAATTGCGTCTCCATCGTCTAGAGGCCTAGGACACGACCCTTTCACGGTCGGTACCGGGGTTCGAATCCCCGTGGGGACGCCACCTTATCAATGAGCAACCATTACGGTTGCTTTTTTGTTGCCTGAAAGATGGCCGCCTGTTTTAAGGCGGCCCGTCAGAATTAGATGCTTCTTGCAACGACAGTGATAATCACAATCGGAGAAATAATACCGATGCCGAGTCTGATGACTGTCAGCATGGTGTTTGAAAGCGGGCAGGAAACCGTTAGCTGTTTACGGGTTTCAGGCCAATTCACCCAAGCAGCAACGATAGCAAGTCCCAAGGCTGTTAAGGGCATGCCGACATTGCTCGTAAGATAGTCGAGAAGATCAAAGACTGTTTTACCGAAAATCTTAAAGTCAGCAAGCGGTCCAAAGGACATTGTGCAGAATACACCGATCACCATAATCGAAATGAAAGCTACCGGTACAGCAGTACGGCGAGATACGTGAAGGTCTCCCATGGCGGCCACTACTGCTTCAAAAATGCTAACAGAGCTCGTAATGGCTGCCACAATTAAGCAAATGTAAAAGAGGAGCGCGAAAAAGGTGCCAAAGGGCATATGAGCAAAAACAGCCGGCATTGTGACAAATGTAAGACCGGGACCTGCGGTGGGCTCAAGTCCAAAGGCAAAGACCGCAGGCATAACCATCAAGCCGCCCAAAAGCGCAGCCAGAATACCTAGGAAAGCCACCCAGGCAGTTGAATGAGGAAGATTTGCTTCATCGGAAAGGTAGGAAGCATAAACAATCAAAGTGCCCGCGCCGACAGATAAAGAGAAGAAGCAAAAGCCCATAGCGTTAAAAAGTGAGTCGGCATTAAATTGCTCCCAATTAAAACTGAACATGAACTCAACACCTTGCCATGCACCCGGTAGTGTTAAGGCACGAATAATCAAAATGATCATCAGAATAAAGAGTGTTGGCATCAAATACTTTGCCAAACGCTCAATGCCGGCCTGAACTCCGAAAATCACTACACCGGCGGTCATGATCATAAAGACGATTTGATAAAAAATGCCCAAAACAGGGTCACTGGCAAACTGGTTAAAATGCGCCCCTAATTGTGACAAATCCGTGATGATGCCGTTGCCCATAGCTGCATCAACCGCGTAGGCAACGCACCAGCCGCCGATCGTAGAGTAGAACGTTAGAATTAAAAAACCCGTGGCAATACCGACAGTGCCGAAGATACCCCAGAATTTAGAGCGTCCGACACGAATCATGCTGTTAATTGAGGCGGCACGTCCTGCACGGCCAACAACCATTTCGGCCAGCAACAAAAACATGCCAAGGGTAAAACAGAACAAAATATAAGGGATGATGAAAGCTGCACCGCCATTAGTGCCAGCCATATAAGGGAATTTCCAAATAGCGCCTAAACCCACTGCCGCACCGGCACTGGCGAGAATGAAACCTAAACGCGAAGTCCATAAATCGCGGGAAGACATAGCAAAATACCTTTTTAGTCAGAGAGAAAGCTTGAAGTCGTAAATTTTTTCCAAGCTTGCCCTAAAAATACCTAATCATCTTGAGATCTTCCTCGTGAGGGAAGGCACTGAAAAACCTTCCCTTTTTTCAGAGGAAATTAGCCGAGAAGCCCTGCGCCTGCGATAACAATGATGACGCAGGGCACAATAAATCGAATTAAGAAGTGCGTTATGGTTAAAACTGTTTCGTTCATGGGTTGGGTGAGTGTCAATTGTTTTTTCATCACCGGCCAAACTAGGTAGCCCCCAACAATTGCAATACCCATTGCTCCTATCGGCATACCAACGTTACTCGTCAAGAAATCGAGCAAATCAAAGAAGGTCTTGCCGGCTACTTTGTAGCCTGACAATGAACCGAAACTGAGCGAGCAAATCACGCCCAAAATGGATAAAACAATTGTATTTGCGGCAATGCTCATACGTCGGCTGAAATGATATTCATCAACGAGAAACTGCACGCTCATCTCCAAGATGCTGATAGCACTTGTGAGTGCCGCCACCACCAGGCAGATGTAGAAAAGGATAGCAAAGGCTTGACCGAAGGGCAATTGGGCAAACACCGCAGGCATAGTGACAAAAGTCAAACCTGGGCCAGCTGCAGGATCTAAATGGAATGCGAAAACAGCCGGCATAATCATTAGGCCGCCCAGTATAGAAGCTAAAACCGCTAAAAAAGAAATCCAGGCAACTGAGGTAGGAAGATTAGCTTTATCAGAAAGATACGAACCATAATTCATCATCGAGCCCGATCCCAATGAGAGTGAGAAAAAAGCAAATCCCATGGCATTGAGCAAAGAGTTACCGTTAAAAGCTTGGGGATCAAATTTGAACATATAGACAAATCCATCCCATGCTCCGGGCAACGTCAATCCTCTGACAATCAGACAAAGCATCAGAATAAAAAGAGTAGGCATCAAAAATTTAGAAATTCTTTCAATACCTTTTTCCACACCAAATAAAATCACACCCGCAGTTAATGCGAGAAAGGCAAGCTGCATGCTGACCGAACTCACACCATTGGTGACAAAATGGTCAAAATAGGTTCCTAGTTGAGCTGTGTCGGTAATGAGGCCATTGCCCATGCAGGCATCAAATAGGTAATTAAGGCACCAACCGCCGATGACCTGGTAGAAAGCAAGAATTAAAAAGCCTGTCAATACACTGATTTTGCCAACGTAACCCCAAAAAGGACCGCCGTAAAGCCGCAAAGCATGTGCCGCTCCTCCCCTAGAAGACCTTCCAAGGGCCATTTCGATCATCAGGACGATAAACCCGATAGCAATGGTCAAAATAATGTAGGGAATAATGAAAGCTGAGCCACCGTTAGTGCCGGCCATATAGGGGAACTTCCAGATGGCGCCTAGTCCGACAGCCGAGCCGGCACTAGCAAGAATAAAACCTAAACGGGTGCCCCATATAGAGCGTTCTGAAGATGTAGTCATGATGCATTTTCCATTGTTAGTAGCATGTGATGGCATCAGTCGGTAACCCGTCAATCAAGCAAATAGCCATCGAGCTTTTTTAAATAATCTGTTTGGTATTCTATGACAAACAGCAAAATAATTAGGTGATTCTTTGGGCACAATCACCTATAAAAATCAAAAAGTATTCAATTTTTTCGGCTTAAATTCCGGTTAAAAGAACAGTGAGAACCAAAATCGGAGCAAATATGGCGATACTCCATCGTAAAAGAGAATAAGTCCATTCTGTATGCTGATGAGATTTGTCTCCTGCAATAAATGGTTTAACCTTATCCCAGGCAAGCCAGCTGGACAACACAGCAATCATCAGGCCGCCGATCGGCAAACTGATGTTACTGGTCAAATAATCTACCCAGTCAAAAAATGTCTTATTGAGCCATTTATGATCGGCCAGGGGACCGAAAGACAGTGCGCTGAAGGAACCCACAATCATCAAACCGATTGTTGTCGTTACGACCGCCTTAGGACGGCTCCAGTGCCATTCATCGTGCAAAAAAGCAACGTCAATTTCGAGCATGGAAACTGAGCTCGTAATAGCCGCTACAAGCAGGCAAGCATAAAACACAATGGCGAAAAGATTACCTAAAGGCATTTGAGCAAAAATAGCCGGCATGGTGACGAACGTAAGTCCAGGCCCGGCAGTGGGGTCAAGTCCGAAAGCAAAAACGGAAGGCATGACCATCAGAGCTCCCAGAAGGGAACTCACAATAGTCAGAAAGGCAATCCAGGCAGATGATCCGATCAGATCAACTTTACTGTCGAGGTAACTGCCGTAAGTCAGCATACAGCCGCTACCTAAGCAAAGAGAAAAGAAGGTAAAGCCCATTGTAGAGAGCAGAGCATCAAACGTGAAAGCTTCAGGGTTCCAGCTGAAAAGGTATTCAATGCCCTCAAAGGCTCCGGGCAGAAACAGTGATCGAACGATAATAATCAGCATCAAAATAAACAGCAAAGGCATGAGCACTTTGGATAGACGTTCGATACCACTGCTCACGCCATAGGCGACTACCCAGGCAGTAATAATCAGAAAAAGAGCCTGATAACCGATAGCTAATACGGGATCGCCTGAGATGGCAGCAAAATGAGCACCCAGCTGCGCCTGATCAGATACGAGACCAGAGCCTAAACAGGCGTTGACAAAATAAGCTATTGTCCAGCCGCCAATTGCGGAGTAAAAACTCAAGATCAAAAAGCCAGTGATGACTCCTAAATAGCCGGCTTTGCCCCAATTTTTACCACCTAATTTTCTAAAAGCGGTCACGATACAGCCCGCTCCGGCGCGGCCGACAGTTAATTCAGCAATGAGCAAAACAAGGCCGATTGTGAAAGTGAGTACGATAAACGGAAACAAGAACGCCGAGCCTCCGTTTGAGCCGACCAAATACGGAAACTTCCAAATGGCTCCCAAACCTACGGCAGCACCGGCACTTGCCAAAACGAAGCCTAAACGGGAGCTCCAGGTAGAACGGTTATTCATAAAAACAATTTAAAAACTGAGATATTCTGAAAAAAGGAGCGCAGACCTCTTGCCATTCTAACTTAAATGCCAGAGAGCAAAACAACAATCACCAAAGCCGGAGCCAAAAGAGAAATTGTCAGTCGGATCCAGTTCAGGGTAAGCCATGAGTGTTTACGAATAGCCAGCATCTGTGCTTTCATTATTGGCCAGGCTTTCCAGCCGGCCAATGCAGCAATACAGAGGCCGCCGATTGGCATTAGGATGTTAGAGCAGAGATAATCAGAGAAATCAAACAGCGACATCCCGTGGATTTCCACCCAAGACAAAGAGCTGAAAGAAAGGGCCTGAATACTAGCGAGAATAAAAAGGCTCACCCAGCAAAGTGCAGTAGCTGCTCGTCTTCTCATTCGCCATTCGTTAATAAGATAGGCGACAACCACTTCCAGCAAAGACACAGAGCTTGTGATGGCTGCGATGAATAAGCAGATATAAAAGGCTGCGGCCAAAACATCTGCCAAGGGCATATGCTCAAAAATCATCGGTATGGTGATAAAGACAAGCCCTGTGCCTGCGGCCGGATCCATCCCAAAAGCAAAGACAGCCGGAATGATCATTACACCGGCTAAAAGTGCTGCCTGAGTGGATAAAAATGCAACCCAAACTGATGAGCCAGGAATATCGGTGTGAGAACTTAAGTAGGAGCCGTAAGTGACCATAATGCCGGCTCCGAGCGAGAGCGAAAAGAAGGTAAAACCCATCGCATTTAAAATGGTGGCGCCGCTTACCTGCTCCCAGTTAAAGGAAAATAAAAACTGCATTCCCTCCCAGGATCCTGGCATCATTAAAGAGCGGATGATGATGAAAATCATGAGAATGAAAAGCAAAGGCATCAGGTATTTGGCGATTTTCTCAATGCCTTTTTCTACACCGAGAGCAACTACCGCACAGGTTGCTGTCAGGTAAAGAAACATAAAAAAGACATTCACAGTGCCATTTCCGACTAGTGCTTTGAAATGATCAGTCAAAATCTTAGGATCGCCATTAACAACGTTGCCCATAAAGGACTCAGCCATATAAGAGACGCACCATCCGCCGATTACAGAATAGTAAGTCAGAATGATGTAGGCATTGAGGACTGCAATACCACCTACCAGAGCAAAAAATGGTCCGCCAACGCTTTTGAGTGCGTGAACAGCAGAGCCTCTTCCGGCTCGTCCCATAGCACACTCTGCCATCACTAAAACAACGCCGATCGTAAAGGTGAAAATTAAGAACGGAACAATAAATGCTGCACCACCGTTGGTGCCGGCCCAAAAGGGAAATTTCCAAATAGCGCCCAAGCCAATTGCGGAACTAGCAGAGGCTAAAATAAATCCTAAACGCGAACTCCAAACAGTGTCGGCAATACTATTGTCTGAAGGCATCTTTTTTCCTTTTTGTTTTTCTGAGTATATGAGGCAAACTGGGACTGTCCATTCTAGAGAAGGCCAGACGTGAAAACGAATTTATCCTAGGCGCTTTCAACTAGACGTGTGTTGTCAGGCTAAGGCATCAATAGAAATTACGATCGCTAAAATATAAAGCGACGCAAGATACGGTCACGTTTTATCTTTTTTGTAATGACAGAAATATCTACTAACTCTCAGACCATTTTTAAGCTTGCTGCCCCTATGCTTCTGAGTCTGATATTGGAACAAATTATCGGACTAACAGACATTATTTTTCTGGGACGCGTAAGTGAAGTCAGCGTTGGTGCAGCTGCAATCGGCGGCATTGGGTTTTATCTTCTAACGATGATTGCTTTTGGTTACAGTATTGCCTCTCAGTCCATGATGGGCGAGGCCAATGGTGCAAAACGCTATGGTGATTTAGGGAGAATTTTTCAGCAAAGCGGCATTTTTATGCTGCTATTTTCTGCAATGATTTTGGCACTTACACCTATATTCATGGAGCCGATTTTTGTTGCTTTAGTTCAGTCGCCAGATGTTCGTGAAGAAGCTCAAGCCTACTTTTTTTGGAGAACAGTTGGAATTGTCTTTGCTCTCGCGGCTGTACTTTTTCGAGGTTTTTTCATGTCCGTTCTGCTGCCTCGAGTTTTAACTTATTCCTCCGTGGTAATGGTGCTAAGTAACTGTTTACTCAATTACCTTCTTATTTTTGGTTGGGGACCTTTCCCTGCGATGGGCATTACTGGAGCGGCTATTGCTTCCACCTTGGCTGAAATTGCTGCAGTACTTTTTTTCCTAGCTTATGTTTTGCGATATCAATTGCATCGCCGCTATGAGCTTTTTATTTTCAGAGGTCTGGATAAGTCTTTGCAGCTGACGCTTTTTAAATTAGGCCGCTGGATGATGCTTCAGGAAGCGGTGATTATGACGAGTTGGCTGCTGTTTTTTGTTTGGGTGGAGCATATGGGCGAAAGGGCGCTTGCTATTAGCAACATTGTGCGCTCGGTCTCAAACCTTCTTTTCATCATTGTTCACGCATTTGGAGCAACCTGCGGCGCAATAGGTGCCAATCTTTTAGGAGAAAATCGAGCAGAGGAAATTAATCCAATGATGAGAAGAGGACTTAAATTATCCTTTGCTGTAACCATACCGTGTTGCCTGCTGATTGCTCTGTTTCCACATCCGATATTGGCTTTGTTTACTAACATTGTGGAGCTCTCTGAGGCAAGTGTGGCTTCTGTGCGTGTTATGCTTTTCGGCTACCTTCTGTGCGTGCCTGCTGTGCATTACTTCTCGGTTTTCGGCTATTTGGGCTGTACTCGAGAATCCATGATTGCTTCGGTCATCACGTCAGTAGCTTATGCGATTTATGCGTGGGGGATTTCACGGTTGGTAAGCAATGTCGCTTGGGTTTGGACAGCTGATACCTTCTACTACACAGTCTTGGGCGCTTTGGTGTGGTACTTCTGGAAAAATGCCCGTTGGCGAGCGTTAATACCTTTCGGGGAAAAATAAGCCGCCTGAGTCGGCGGCCTGTTTTGGAACTAAAAAGAGGATTCAAAGCGACGCTTAACATCCTTTACGTTCGCCACCTGTTTGAGGCTTCTCATGACTCGCATCAGTTGAATGCGATTATCAACCTGAACTAAAAGCTGTAGTTCAGGGTCATTGAGATCATCAGGGATATTCATGCCGACAATAGAACTCCCTTCTTTAGCAACGGCCTGAGTGGCTTGTAAAATGGCAGGTCGAATGTCGTTGACTTTAATGTCGATCGGCACAGTAAAGTGATGATTGTTGCTATCTGCCCATTGAGCCTTTTCCCAACGTTCAGCATTATTGTTTTGGCCTTGCTGAGCATGTACACAAGAGGCGCGGTGTACCGTGATGCCGTGACCGGCGCGTTCAAAGACGCAAATGTCGTCTCCCCATACCGGGTGACAGCAACGAGCTATTTGGGCTGCATGATGCTTGCCGTTTACGACAACTTCAATATCACCATCTTCACGTTCAGGCTTTTGTTGCTCTGCCGTTAAGCTCTGAAGCCGGTGCAGTACCACAACGAAACTAGCCTTCCCGGAACCAACGAGTGAATACAAAGAAGCTCGAGAGTCCACACTGAGTTCTTTTTCAACAGTATTCCAGACTTCATCGGTCGTGTCGTCAAGAGAAATCTGCGCTTTCGGAGCCTCTTCTTCTAAGACTCGGCGACCGATTTTTACAGCAGAGTCAAAGTCCAGAGAACGCAAATATTGGCGAACCTCAGCACGGGCCTTGCCGCTACGAACAAAATTCAGCCATCGAGGATCAGGGTGGGAAAGTGAGCTTGTGGAAATTTCCACCATATCCCCGTTTGAGAGCTTAGTATCAATATCGCTTACTTGACCGTTAATTCGGCATTCACGAACATGATTGCCGACATCTGAGTGAATTTGGTAGGCAAAATCAATTGGTGTACTGTCTTGAGGCATGGAAATGATTTTGCCTTTAGGAGTAAAGACATAAATACGGTCAGGGAAGAGATCTGCTTTGATGTTTTCGTAAAATTCGCTGGTGTCAGATGACTTTTGCTGTAAGTCAAGAAGCGACTGCAGCCATGCATGAGTGAGTGTTTGAATATCACTTTCACTGCCGCGGTTAAGCCAGTGCGTGAGAATGCCCTGCTCGGCTATATCGTTCATTTTTTCCGTGCGGATCTGAAATTCCACCGGAGTACCTTGTGGTCCGATTACCGTGGTATGTAATCCTTGATAGCCGTTACTCTTTGGAATGGCAATAAAGTCTTTAAAACGCGACTGTACGGGCTTATACATCATATGCAGGGCTCCTAAAGTCCTGTAACAGTCTTCTCTTGTTGTGACGATTACGCGAAAGCCGTAAATATCAAAAACTTCTGAAAAAGAAAGTTTTTTGATGCGCATTTGATTGTAAATACCGTAGCAGGTCTTTTCTCGGCCTAAAACGCGGCCCTTAATATTGGCGCGTTCAAGCATGCGCTTGGTGTCATTTAATATTTCTTCTAGTGCTGGACGACGATTAATGCGTGCAGCGACGAGTTCTTTATATAGAACTTCGTAGCGTCGAGGATAGTAGTTTTGCAGACACAGATCCTGCAGTTCTCGAAAAGCGTGATTAATCCCCAGATGATGAGCCATCGGAACGTAAATATCGAGCGTTTCTTTGGCAATGCGGCGTCGTTTTTCCGGGCGCATCACTCCTAATGTTCTCAAATTGTGAAGGCGGTCGGCGAGTTTAACAAGGATGACGCGAACGTCTTTGCTCATTGCTAAAAGCATTTTTTTGAAACTTTCGGCTTGAGCAATTTCATTTGAAGAAAACTTCAGTTTGTCAAGCTTAGAGACGCCATCCACAATCTCTGCAGTGACCGTGCCGAACTTTTTAGCCATTTCATTTTTGGAGTGCCCCGTGTCCTCAAGGACATCATGCATAAGGCCGGCCTGAATGGCGGCACAGTCCAAATGCCACTCAGCTAAGATACTGGCAACTGCAATGGGATGAGTAATATAAGGTTCACCGGACTTGCGAAATTGACCTAAATGAGCGTCATCGGCATATCGATAGGCTTCTTTGATTCTTTCAATGTCAGCCGCGCTCATGTATTTGGAGCAGGTATCAATCAGCGAAGCGGCTGTGGCAATGCCCGCTTTTTTAGGCGGGGTCATGAGCGGCAGCTCAGTTTGATCTTCTTTAGGTGCGGGCGGTGGCACTGGTTTCGACTCGTTTTTCAGAACAGACTGACGAATCGAGGCGAGAATGTCGGTTGAGCCGGTCGGAAAATATCTGGGTACCATACAAGCCCCTTATTGTTAACTCGCCTCTGCCCGCAATAGGAATTCCTATTTTTAATTGGCAAGCAGAAGTTAAAAAAACAAAAAAGCGAAGCAGGAGACAAACCATCACTTCGCTTTTTCTATTGCCTTAAGAGATGCGCTTGAACATTTCATCCCGAGTGATTTCACCGGCAGCAATTTCACGCAATGCCAAAACCGTGGGTTTATCTTTGGCATCTATGCGAGCAACAGCACCGGAGGATAATTGGCGGGCGCGCTGAGCGGCTGCCAACACCAATTCAAAACGGTTATGAATCTTTTTCAAGCAATCTTCAACAGTTACACGAGCCATATTGCGTTTTTATCAATTCAAAAAAATTAAAGTTAAAACATTTCGCTTTTTACAAAAGCGGAATGCCTAAATGTTTGAACGTTTCACGTTCGCGGACAGCCTGAGTTTTAAAACTCAGACGAGATGCACGCACAATAGAGATTAAGTCACCTGTAGCGCGATCGAAATCATCGTTAATTATAACGTAGTCAAACTCTCCCGCATGCACCATTTCAGCTCCTGCACCGGCCAAACGGCGAGCAATCACCTCATCGGAGTCTGTTCCTCTCTTATTCAAACGGTGACGAAGCGCATCAACCGAAGGCGGAAGAATAAAAATTCCGACAACATCCGGGAAAAGTCTCTTAACCTGAAGTGCCCCTTGCCAATCAATTTCAAGCAAGACATCATGACCTTTTTCAAGCTCTTGAGCGATCCATTGTTTAGAAGTGCCGTAGTAGTTGCCATGGACGTAGGCCCATTCCAAAAAGGCATTATTTTCTTTGAGCGCTTCAAATTGCTCAATCGTCACGAAATGGTACTCACGACCGTCCAGCTCTCCCGGGCGGGGAGCGCGTGTGGTGTGTGAAATAGACAAATGAACCGTTGGATCAGCTTTTAAAAGAGCGGCAACCAACGAAGACTTACCCGCACCAGAAGGCGCGGTCACTAGAAATAAACGTCCGGCTTTTTGATCTAACATGGAGAGCCTCTCAGGTTAATTGACCTATTTTAGCGAACTTTATTGTCAAAGAGATCTAATCCGTAGTGTTTGAGCAAGGCACAGGTTTCGTAAATAGGCAGACCCATGATGCCGCTGTAAGAGCCGCGAATCTCAGAAATAAAAGCGCTCGCCAAACCTTGGATGCCGTAACCGCCAGCTTTGTCATAGGGTTGGGCAATTCGAACGTAAGCGTTAATTTCTTCTTCAGTAAGCTTTTTGAAATGCACTTCGGAGACACTAAGCCGCATTTGCCAGTCACCTTTATTCATACCAACGCAAACGGCGGTCCGAACCTCGTGGCTGCAGCCAGAAAGTAGTCTTAAAAAACTTTTTGCTTCATTTTCATCTCGCGGTTTGCCTAGTATTTGATTGTCACAGATCACAGTCGTATCAGCCGATAAAACAGGAAGAGAACGAAGAGAGTCGCGCTCGATTTTTTCAAAAGCTTCTAGGATTTTTTCTTTGGCAATACGTTCGACGTAATCTTGTGGCGTTTCATTGACAAGCGGTTCCTCATCACCTTGAAAGTGACCCAGAGTGTGAGCGTGACTGGCTATGACAATGGGGCTGAAACCCAATTGTTCCAATATGGCTTTGCGTCTAGGACTTTTTGAAGCGAGATATAAAGAAAGTGCGTCAGTCATAAGTTATGCGCGATGATAGGGGTGATTGGTAAGAATACTGAAAGCCCTGTAGATTTGCTCGGCTAACAGAACTCGTGCCATGGCATGCGGCAGCGTCATCGAGGATAGTCTCAAAAGCATCTGAGCCTGGGCTTTGAGTTCCGGATCCAGACCGTCAGCGCCACCAATAAGAAAACACAACGATTCACCCGTGTTGCGCCATGTTTGAATCTTTTTGGCAAAGTCCATTGTGCTTAAATCCTTGCCGCGCTCATCCATTGCGATGATGAGGCTGTTATGCGGGATGGCTGCGCGAATGCGTTCAGCTTCAATACGCATGATATTGGCCGTGCTTTGTCCTGCTCTCTGCTCAGGTTTAACCGCTTTTACTGTGACAGTCCAGTCTTTTGGGAAACGGCCGAGATAGTCGCTGACAGCACTGTCAGCCCAAGCAGGTTGGCGCAGGCCAACAGCAACAATGGTGATTTTCATAAGGGTGAAAAAGCGCAGGCTGCATAGAGCAGCCTGCGGCTAATAGAAAGTTAAGTTAATCTTCGACGATTTTAATCGTTTTGGCACGAACAATCTGCCGGCGTCGAGTTGTGGGTTTAGGTTCTTCGGCTTCTTTCTTTTCAGAGCTCAGTTTAAGGTGAACCTTCTTTCCGCCCCAGACTTCCTCAAGGTTGTAGTACTCGCGCATAGCAGGTTGGAGGATATGAACGATAGCCTGGCCACAGTCAACTAAAACCCATTCACCGGTGTCAGTTCCTTCCATACCAAGCACTTCACCGCCGGCCTCTTTGACTTCATGGCTGACGTTATAGCCCAAGGCTCGAGTTTGACGGTTAGATGAACCCGTAGCAATGATGACACGCTCAAACTCAGAAGTCAGATGTTTTGTGTTGTACACCACGATGTCTTGCGCTTTGACATCTTCAAGCGCATCGACAATTACGCGCTGTAATTTACGAATATCCATAAGTTTTTTCTCTAGAGGTTTAATCTTATAAAAGAAATTGTATCAGGCTTTTGATGCTGCTTTTGACTGCAGGAAAGATAAGACTTTTTTAGAGAGCATGCTTTTTAATTCTTCAGCATCTAACTGTCCTTCTGACAAAAATTGTCTGATTCGCCGAGAGTGAACATCTAAGGCGGGCATAGGAAGAAACTTCACATCGATTTGTTGTTTCTTAATAAAGCCGCTTACTTCAGGGCTAGTTTTTCTGAACTCGCCGTTGCGGCTAAAAACCACAAGACGGACATAATTAAAAATCTCCTGCCAATCTTTCCAAGTATGAAAGTTTTCCCACTGATCGGCACCGATTAGGTAATAGCGATCATCCTGGCTGAAGGATTGTGCAAGCTCACGAACGGTGTCAATAGAATAAGAAAGGCCCGTTCTCCTCAACTCCCGAGTATCCACGGACATCTGGGGTTCATTGGCTAAAGTGAGCTCAAGCATCTGCAATCGATCAGCCTCAGGCATTAAGTCACTAGCACTTTTTTGCCAAGGGTTGGCAGGCAGCCACCAGAGATGATCAAGTTTGAGCGACTGAAGCGCTTGCCTAGCAAGCGCCAAATGTCCGAGGTGTACTGGATTGAAAGTGCCGCCGAAAAAACCGTATCGCATAAAAAAAGCGGAAAAGAGAGAACATCCTTTCCGCTCCCAAGCATTATTTCATAGCCCTAAAACCGATATCGGAGCGATATTGCATCCCATCGAAGTGAACTTTTTCAACCCCTTCATAGGCAGTCTGAGCCGCATCTTTAACAGTTTCGCCTAATCCGACAACGCACAAAACACGACCGCCTGAAACTACGGTCTTTCCATCCATGGCCTTAGTGCCGGCATGAAAGACGTGAAGTTTGTCAGAGTCGGACGGCAGCATTGTAATCTGAGCGCCTTTTTCAGGTTTTTGAGGATAGCCTTTGGCAGCGCAGACCACACCGAGCGCAACCCGTGAGTCCCAAGTAGCTTTAACTGTGTCAAGCTTTCCGTCGATTGCTGCAGCTATTAAATCTACAAGTGAAGAACTCAAGCGGCTCATAATGGGTTGTGTTTCTGGATCACCCATTCGGCAGTTAAATTCAAGCGTTTTAACGATACTTTGCCCCTGGCTGTCCCGATCGATCATCAATCCGGCATAAAGAAAGCCGGTAAAGGGGATGCCGTCAGCGGCCATGCCTTGAACCGTGGGGTAGATAATTTCCTTCATGACCTGATCATGAATGGCGGGCGTCACGATCGGAGCCGGTGAGTAAGCCCCCATCCCTCCGGTGTTCGGACCCATATCATGATCGAGCAGGCGTTTGTGATCCTGGCTCGAAGCAAGCGGTAAAACATGCTCACCGTCAACCATCACGATAAAGCTTGCTTCTTCACCCTTTAAGAAGTCTTCAATGACTACCCGTGCACCGGCCTGCCCGAAAGCATGCCCTTCAAGCATGCTGTCAATGGCTTCGTGGGCCTCCTGAAGGCTCATTGCGACAACCACACCTTTGCCGGCGGCCAAACCGTCAGCTTTAATAACAATAGGTGCACCTTTTTTATCAACATAGGCGTGCGCGGCAGCCGCATCGGTGAAGGTTTCATAGTCAGCAGTCGGCACACCGTGGCGCTTCATGAAAGCCTTGGCGAAGTCTTTGGAACTTTCTAGTTGTGCGGCAGCTTTGGTCGGTCCGAAAATCTTAAGACCGCGCGCACGGAACAGATCCACGATACCGGCTGCCAGAGGAGCTTCCGGGCCCACAACAGTGAAGTAAATGTCATTGTTTTGTGCAAAGTCTGCAAGACGGTTAATGTCAGACTCAGCAACATTGACGAGTTTCGGCGTTAATGCCGTACCGGCATTGCCGGGGGCAACGTAAACAGTTTTTACGCGGCTGTCTTGAGCCAGACGCCAGGCGATCGCATGTTCGCGACCACCGCTGCCAATAACAAGAATATTCATGAGGGGCCCTCCGGAAAGGAAGTGTTAGTCTTCAAAAACGGCGGTCGTGTACACTTGTTGGACGTCGTCCAAATCTTCAAGCGCATCAATCAGGCGTTGCATACGTTCAGCATCTTCACCGCTCAAAGACGTTTCGTTTAAGGCTTTCATGGTCACTTCGGCCATTTCAGGCTTCATGCCCGCCTTTTCAAAAGCGTCGTTAACCGCTTCAAAGGCTTGCGGATCGCAAATTACTTCAATGCCGCCTTCGTCATCAACGATTACATCATCGGCACCGGCATCAAGTGCGACGGTCATTACGTCATCTTCGGTTGCAGTACCCGGAGCAAAGAGGAATTGACCGCAGTGCTTAAACATAAAGGAAACGGAGCCTTCGGCACCGAGATTGCCGCCGTTTTTGCTAAGGATATGACGTACATCAGCGACTGTACGTGTGCGGTTATCTGTGGCAGCATCAATAATCAAAGCAGCGCCGCCCACACCGTAGCCTTCGTAGCGGGCTTCTTCGAATTTCACGCCTTCGAGTTGGCCGGAACCCTTCAGAATGGCGTTTTTAATCGTATCCTTCGGCACATTTCCTGCGCGGGCTTTGAGCAGAGCAAGACGCAGGCGGGAGTTACTGTCAGGATCAGCGCCGTTGCGAGCAGCAACCATGATTTCACGAACAAGCTTTGTCCACAAGTTGGAGCGCTTGGCGTCTTGACGACCTTTACGGTGTTGAATATTGGCCCACTTTGAGTGTCCGGACATGGGAAATTTCCTTTCAAAAACAATCAATCAGGTAAAAACTTGCGCTTTGGGCAAGCAAATGTATAACCCAAACATTTTACTCGTGCAGGACGTCTTTGTCTTCTGTTAGGAAAGATTTCTCATAAGTATCGAGCGGTAAGACTTTCCGAGCAGGCTTTAACCTCTGCTAGAGTGCCAGCAGCAACAACTCTTCCACCCATTTCTCCGCCCCCAGGTCCCATGTCAATGATGTAGTCTGCGTTTCGTATAATGTCAAGATCGTGCTCAATGACTATGACTGTCGCCTGATTTTGAATTAATTCATCGAAAACTTTTAGTAATACTTTGACATCCAAAGGGTGTAGCCCGATAGTGGGTTCATCAAAAATAAAAATACTTTGGTTTTGCGCTTTTCCCATTTCGCTAGCAAGCTTAAGTCGCTGGGCTTCGCCGCCAGATAACTGGGGAGTTTGCTCTCCTAGTGTTAGATAACCTAATCCTAACTTTTTTAAAGTTTCAAGTCTTTGAGTAATTAATTTCTTATTGCCGGAAACTTTCAATACCTCTTCAATATCCATAGACATTAAATCTGGGAGAGTGTTTCCAGCAAATGTTGTCTCATCAAAAATGCTTTTGGCCTCATCGGCGTAACGTGTCCCGTTGCATTGCGGGCATGTGATGTTGACATCGGGTAGAAACTGTACGTCCAAGCTGATCACACCAGTTCCATCACAGAGTGGACAGCGCAATTTGCCGGTGTTATATGAAAAATCTGCGGCTTTAAAGTCTTTTCCCCGAGCTCGGGGCATTTTGGCAAAAGCCTTTCTTAGTTCATCATGAATATTGGCGTAAGTGGCTACTGTCGAGCGAATATTAATACCTATTGGGGAAGCATCGATTAATTTAACTTCAGTAATTCCTTCAGCTTCAATAGATTTGACGTGAGAAGGAAGTTTTTCTTTTTTTATAAGCGCATTTAGTGCCGGTACAAGGCTCTCTAAAATCAATGTTGTTTTGCCAGATCCTGATACACCTGTGACAACAGTTAATTTTCCTTTTGGAATTTGAACTTGAAGTGGTTTAACTGTGTGAATGCTATCGGTCGCTAAATGAATGTAACCAAACTCAAAAAGCTGATCGGCAGGGGATATTTTTCGGTCTATTCTAGTAGTCTTCTTTTTGAGGTAGGGAGCAATCTGTGACAGAGAATTTTTTAATAAGGTTTCGACACTACCCTGAGCAATGATTTGTCCGCCTTGTGCTCCTGCGACAGGGCCTAATTCAATCAACCAGTCAGACGCAGATAGAATTTGCGTATCGTGATCAACCAGCACTACAGAATTCCCGTCAGCCAATAGCTCACGCATTAATCCCAGCAATCCTTCGACATTGTGGGGATGCAAACCGATAGAAGGTTCGTCTAAAACGTAGAGTACACCAGTAGTGCAGTTGCGCACGGCGCGTGCTAATTGCATTCTTTGGCGTTCACCGGTCGAGAGGGTACAAGAAGCTCGTTCCAGACTTAGGTAATCCAATCCCAAATCAAGCAAACGCTTAGCGGTTGCTTTAAAGGAATCAACAATACTTTGTGCCATTGGACGCATGGGATTGGGCAGTGAAGAGGCGACAGTGTCAACCCATGCATTTAGCTCCCCAAGCGCCATCTGAGTCGCTTTATCCAACGAAATGCTTTGAAGTCTCGGAGCTCTTGCTGCTTCACTTAAGCGAGAACCGTGACAATGAGGGCAGATTTCCTGTTTAAGGAATTTTTCAACCCGCTTCATACCTTTCTCGTCTTTGACTTTAGCGAGCGCATTTTCGACCGTGTAGACGGCGTTGTAGTAGGTGAAATCCAATTCTGCAGTTTGTTCAGAGTTTTTTGCCCGATAAAGAATATGTTTTTTAATGGCAGGACCATTAAAGACGATGTCTTTTTCTTTTTCGGTTAAGTCTTTGAAAGCGATGTCAGTTCTTACACCCATTGCACGGCATACATCACTCATCAAAGACCACATCAAAGAATTCCAGGGAGCAACAGCTCCTTGATCAATTGACAGAGATTCATCGGGCACTAGTGTAGTGCGATCAACAGTTTGAATCGTGCCGGTTCCTGAGCAGAAGCGGCACGCCCCTAGGCTGTTAAAGGCTAGTTCTTCAGCAGAAGGCGCAAAAAAATCGGCTCCGCAAATTGGACAGTGTAATTTTTCACCTGCAGCAACTGCCAGTGAAGGTTCCACATAATGGCCGTTCGGGCAGCGATGAGAGGCCAATCGAGAAAACATTAATCGAAGACTGCTGAGTAATTCCGTACCGGTGCCAAATGTGCTACGAATTCCTGGAACAGAAGGTCTTTGGTGTAGAGCTAAAGCAGCAGGTACATAGAGCACTTCGTCGACCTGAGCTTTACTGGCTTGTGTCATACGACGACGCGTATAGGTTGATAGCGACTCAAGATAGCGTCTGGAACCTTCAGCGTATAAAACTCCTAGAGCAAGAGACGATTTCCCAGAGCCTGAGACACCAGCGATACCGACAATTTTATTGAGCGGAATGTCGACATTAATATTTTTCAGATTGTGTACTCGAGCACCGCGAACCTTAATGCAGTCGACCATTTCTGCTCCTTAATAAGTGACGATATCTCTATTATCGGCTTAAAAAAAGATTGATGACAAATCACTCCTGTCCAAAATAATTTGAATTTTTAAAGAACCATTAATCATTTCAGTGTCCTGCTGTCCAAAACGGCTTGATTTCAATTTCAACCCCCTCAGGTCAAAATAAACTGGCCTGAGGAGGACTTTCCTGTGGTTTTATGGGAACAATATCCGGTTCGTCAAGCCAATCATTTAGGTCTTTGTAGGTCATTAGGTTCAGTCTTATATAGCTCCTTAAGCGACTAAATGACCAAGGGTATTTAGAACGTCTTTTCAGCACTTCCAAAAGTAAAGTCACCACCAAAGCTGTCCAAATCTGCACCATCACTGCATTGAGCGTCGTTCCGACAAAAGTTTTAATTTTCAGGTTCTGTTTGAGCTTCTTGAAAAATAACTCAATTTGCCATCTGTCCTTATAAACAGCGGCTATTTCTTCGGCACTGAGTTTGAAATCATTGGTCAGATACTCAAACCATCTTCCGCTTTCCTTGTCTTTCCACTGAACCAGTCGATATTTGGGTATGACTTTTAAACGCCCCTTTTCATAAGCGGTTTCATCAGATTGAAGTGTGATTTCATAGCATCCCCAGTTTTCATCCTTATCAACAAGAATCTTCTTGACTCGTTTGAGTTTTATGTTTTCTTTAATTCGGGTGACAAAGGTGATGTGGCGTTTGCTTAACTGTCTGTACCAGCGAAAGTCGTAATAGCCGCGATCAATAGCCAAAATGCAGTTTTGAGGTATGTCTACCAGAGTTCGTGCCGCTTTAATATCTGAAACAGCCGCTTCTGAGACGGCAATAAACTCTGGCATCAACGTATCGTTATCCAACAGTGTGTGGAGTTTGATTCCGCCTTTGGTTGTTCTAAACCGAGCCCAATCAAACAGTTTTAAACAAAGTCCTATCGTCGTGGAATCAAGACTGAAGATCTTTTTATCCGTGCAGATCGGTTTGGCTCTAGCCCCGGTTAACTCGCTTCTGAAGTACTCCAGCAAACCGTAATAGAAGTCTTCGTAAACGTGGTAATCCCGATGTTGATTGACGTAAGAAAGACTTGAACGTCCGATAGCATTAGCACCAAGGTGGTTGAGTTTTCCTATGCTGGAATACAACCCATCGGCTATTTCTCTGAGTGACTCTGCTCCGCTGAGCTGACAAAACATCATTGCAATGAGCTGGTCTCTTGTGCTGATGCCTTTAGAACCTTTGTCTGTTTGATACTTTTGAACGAGCTTAAAAATAAAGATTGTGGTAAAAGCTGGACAATTTGCGCAAACATCGATAATGTTGCTCTTCGCATATCGGATTTCCTTTTGTTTTTGAGTGGTATCTAAAACTTTAAAGGATTCCGATATGCTTTTTTATTGCCTTCGATCATTGTCAGTCTGAAAATTTATTTTGGACACCACAGATGACAAATAGAAAGAAAAGCCCGCAAAGACTATTAAATCTTCACGGGCCAGTGGTTGAATGACTTCGTTACTTCATCAAGCGTTTGAGCATTTCAGAGTAGATATTGATGCCGATATCCAATGAATTTTCATCAATATCAAAGTCTGAGGTATGGTGTCCACCCGTGCGGTCGGAACCTAACACAAAGTAAGCGGCTTTACCGCCGTGGGCCTGAACACGACGCGCGAGGATCGTAGCGTCTTCCGAGCCGCCGAAATTGACTTCGTGCAACACCTTCTTCACTCCATCGGTATGGGCGCAGACATCATCGAGCATATCGACCAATTCTTTGTCGTTGAAAAGATCAACCGCTTCGCCCATCTTTTCGATGTGGTATTCAACAGAGAAGCTCTTTGCAACGCCTTCGACAATATTTTCCGTTTCACTTGCCATGAATTGATTGATTTCTCCGGTTTCTCCGCGGACTTCCATGACAAGTTTTGCGTTTACAGGGATAACATTGCGGCCTTCACCGGCGGTGATCTTACCGACATTAACTCGTGTCATGCCGGCGCCGTGACGCGGGATACCCAAGAGCTGTGTGACGCAGTGGCAGGCTGCCGCCAAAGCATTGCGTCCGGCGTTGGGTTCGATACCGGCGTGAGCCGGGCGACCCTTAAAGGAAATATCGTATTTGGTGGTGCAAAGGAAGCCCACGGGGCTTGTGATGATTTCTCCGGACTTAGCCATCATGGCAATATGGCTCGAGAGGAAGTAATCACAATCGTCCACAATGCCGCTCGCGGCCACCGCCGCTGCACCGCGCACGCCTTCTTCGGCCGGTTGGAAGACAATCTTTAATTTACCGTTTAATTGGTCCTTGTGTTCCATTGCCCAGCGAGCAATAGCCAAACCGGTAGAAATGTGAGAGTCGTGGCCGCAGGCATGCATTAAACCGGCGCGCTTAGATGCCCAGCCTTCTTTGCTTGCACGATGTTCCGGCGAGGGATTTTCCTGGACATTATTGCAGTCGATATCAAAACGCAGGGCAACAGTGGGACCGGCACGACCCGTATCAAGGACGGCTACACAACCGGTTAATTCCTGCATCTCATCCAACAGAGACTGTTCTACGCCACGCGACTTTGCAGTTTCAATGGCTTGAGCAACTAATTTCGGATCGCGTCCCAGGCAATCCTTGCGGGATACGACCTTTTCACCCATGAGCACTTCGTAGCCCAATTCACGAAGATGCTTAACAATAAAAGCCGTTGTACAGAATTCCGTCCAGCCTTCTTCCGGGAATTGGTGCAATTCACGTCGAATGCTGATCAGTTGATCATGGTAAGCACATTGAGTCATGATTCGTTTCTCCAAACCAAAATCATAAATTTCGAGAGGAAATCCTCTTCCTCACGAAAATTGTAGTCCTGAAAAAAAGAGGGGAAGCATTAATCTTCCCCTCTTTTGAGTTTGGTTAAGTTCTGTGTCTGATGAGACTAGACCATGAACAAAGCCAGGACGAACACGCAGATCGTGCAGGGCAGAGCCGTGCGCTTAGCGACGTCCATCGGGTTAGCCATAGCGATACCGGAAACCACAACCATAGCACCGGCAATCGGGCTCATCGTACGACCCAAGGCACCGGTCAAGAAGGCCAAGGCACCCAAGGACTTGATTTCCATACCGAATTCAGGAGCATGCGGCGTGACAGCTTCGTTGAAGGCCATCGTAGCGGCGTCGCCGGAACCCGTGATCGTACCCATGATCCACGGACCGAGAGAGCCACCCCAGCGAGCGATATCATTGGAGTGCTTCAGAACGTCAACGAACGTATCAATCAAACCGGTAGCGCGCAAACCGGCGGCAAACACACCAGCGGCAATAATGATACCCATCACATCAGCGTAACCCTTGCCCATACCGTTGAAGAAGCGCTTGGAGAATTCCTGCGGATCCGTACGGTCAACAGCAAAGGAGAGCAGCAGCGTGATAACGGCACCCAAGACCATGGCTTGAGCCACACCCATCTTGATAGCGGGAACCCAAACGTTACCGACAACGAGGATCGTGATCGGAACGAGCGGCATGATAGCCTTAAGGGCATTGGCCTTATAGGGCTTGTCGTCCTTCTTCGCTTCAGTTTCAACCTTTTCGCCCTTATGGTCACCTAAAACCATGCAGACGACGAGCAAACCGACCACAACGATGGCGCCGCAGAGGATAGACCAGAAGGCGTGATAAGCAATGAAGTCCATCACGTCGATGCCGGCCATTTCAGCAACGAACGGGTTGTGAGACGTACCCGGAGAGAGGTAAGAACCGATCGTACCACCCATCACGGCAGCAGCGGCAGCGGCGGGTTTGATACCGGCACGCAACATCACCGGAATCAACGTAGAACCCACAGCAGCAGCACAACCTGCAGCAGACGGAATAGCAATGTTAATGAAGAAGGTCACTGCCGTGCAGATCGGGATCAGGAAGACGCCCAAACCACGGATCGGAGCGGCCAAGTAGTGAACAAGACTGCGGTCACATTCGGTGTAGTTAGCAATGAAAGCGAAACCCATCGAAGAGCAGATTGCCATCACCAAGGAGTTATTGGTCATGGACTTAGCAAACGAATTCAACGCACTCATCGGATCCATGGATACCAAGCAGAGCACGAAACCGGCTGTAAAGAGCACGAGACGCGTTTCCAATCGTTTGATCAAGGCATACACCGTCAAAATCGTAACGGCAATTGCCAACCATTCAAGCAACGACATGAGAAATTCCCTGTAAAAGGTTAAAAACACGAGAAATTGCCGCTCTTAACGGCGGTTTTCTCACTGTGTTAAGTATCCTACACTTTTGCAAACTTTTACCTTAGGGGAATCCCTGTAACGAATGGCCTAAACAAAATAAGTTTGTAAATTTCGGGTGTTCTTTGATTCAAAACAAAAAAGCAGAACGCCTTGGCGAGCAAAAGTGAGCAACACTCTGATTTAAAAGTATTTAATACAGAGTTAAGCTTCTCTTTTCGGTAAGAATATCCCTAAAATGGGACTGTTTATTAATTTCTCGGAGACAAATGATGTCAGAGTTACAGCAAAAAGGGTTGGAATTTGCCAAGCAAATTTTTGATGATATCCGCGAAATGAGCAAAGACGTTCAGGGCGTAACGCGTCAGGCCTTCTCGGCTAAAGAAACCGAGGTGCTTGAGTATCTAAAAAAAATCGGCGAAAAATTGAATTTGGAAATCGTTTCGGATCGTGCCGGTAATGTTTGGATGACTTTGCCCGGTAAAGATCGTACCTTGCCTGCATTTGTCGCCGGCTCCCATGTTGACAGCGTTCCTCAGGGCGGTAACTACGACGGTCTTGCCGGCGTTACGGCAGCGCTGACTGTTGCTTGGTGGATGCGTGAACAAAATTATCAGCCCGCACGTGACTACACCGTGCTGATGATGCGCGGCGAGGAAAGTTCCTTTTTCGGCAAGGCCTACATGGGCTCGCTCGGCATGTTGGGTAAATTGACTCAAAAGGATTTGGCTTTAAAGATTCGTGACGGTTCCTGCACTTTAGCTCAAGCTATGCAGTCCTGCGGGATTGATACCGATGCCGTTTCAGGCGGCAAACCGTTGATCGATACCGATCGTATTGCAGCTTTTGTTGAACTTCATATTGAACAAGGACCGACACTTGATGCTCAAAAAGAAGCCCGCGCAGGTATTGTGACCGGAATTCGAGGCAATATCCGCCATAAGGCTGTACGTATTTTGGGTGAGGCGGCCCATTCGGGCGCCACTGATAAACCCTATCGTCACGATGCGCTGATGGCCTTTACCGATTGGATTCAAAGGGTTGACCGTGCATGGGACCGCTGGCTTATTCAAGGCAAAGATCTTGTTTTTACGGTGGGCGTTTTGAAAATGGCTTCAAGCGCAGCCATCTCTGTTATTCCCGGTGAAGTGACCTTCTCTGTGGATATCCGCAGTTTAAGTGCTGAAACTGCTCAGCAATTCCACGAATTAATGAAAAAATACGGTGAAGAAGTAGCCGAAGAGCGCGGCGTGAAAATTGAATACGATCAGGCGTTACTCACTGCCCCTTCAGGTGTTGATGCTAAGTTGAGTGAACATTTGCAAGCCAGCGCTAAAGCCGAAAATGTTCCCTGTATGCGTTTGGCATCAGGGGCCGGTCATGATTCAGCTGTTTTAGGCAACAACGGTATCCCTGTTGCCATGATTTTTGTTGCCAATCAGTTGGGATCGCACAATCCTCATGAAGCCATGAAGATGGAAGATTTTATGCAGGGAACGGATATTTTGTGGGCAGCCGTCTCTCACTTTGATGGTCAATAAACCTAATGAACCGATGGCGTGCCGTGTAAGCGGCACGCCGCAACGTCATGATTCAAACTGAAGAAAGCAGTAAGAAAAGCAGTGTAGTGATTGTGGATGCCTCACCTTTATTCAGGGAGGCTCTTGCCAAACTGCTTCACGATGACAGCGACTTCGGCAACGTAGCTGAAACCGGAGACAAGCAGTTGGGGATGTTTTATATTGACAGACTTCAGCCCGATCTTGTCATTGTGGACATGCACATGAAAAAAGGGGCTGCAATTGAACTTTTGCGTTACGCAAAAAGTCTGCATCGACCGGCTCGCGTCGTGATGATGACCGATCGCGATGACAGTGAGGAGCTGATGGCCACGGTCCAGCTTCAAGCCGAAGGTTATTTATCTAAGTTGATTGAGGTCCCGGAACTGTTATCTCAAGTAAAAAGAGTCTGCAGTGGAAAAGTTGTTGTCAGCAATCGACTAATGGCGGCTTTAACTCGCGCTTTCAGAGATGACACCGGAGAAGTGGATCGTGATTTAAACTGCCTGACAAGCCGTGAAAAAGACGTCCTGAAATGTCTTTCTATCGGAATGAGCAATCAGCAAACAGGGGAATATTTATCCATACAGCTCGGAACCGTTAAAGTGCACGTGAAGCATATCCTGAAAAAAATGGGATTCGCCTCACGTACTCAAGCAGCTTTATGGGCCCGTGACCGCGGGGTCACTATTTAGCGGCAAATATAGGCGCGTCCGACGTGAGTGATATTTTCCAAAGAGTTCTCATCGTCGGTTGAGTTGATCGTTTCGGTAATAACCACAACATTGGCACCAAGCTTTGCTGCTTCATTTCGCAAATCATTTCTGGCGCCGAGCGCTAAATTTCTGTTAGTCGTCCAACCGCCTGTGAGCCAATTACCCTGAGATCCGACAACCTCTCCCTGGTAAGTGCATTGAAATTGAGTCGGAAGACTCTGAACAATCACAACCTTTTGAGCTTGAGGGGACACTGAATGAGCCATGCAACCAGTTAATACAATGGCAGAGATTACAGTTGCTGCAAAAAGTGTAAGACGCATATTGAATCCCTAAAGAGTCGTATATCTAAGAGAGTGTATCCCAGGGATAAAAAAAGCACAAAAAAAAACGCGGCCCGAAAGCCGCGTTAAGTATTAATCAGTTATGTCAACTGAATATTACTTCCACCAGTTGTTAACCGGTTCGTACTTGACAATCGGTTCACCGCTTTCAACAAGGGCCTTACCGTTGCTGTAGTACGTCCACATAGTCATAGAACCGCAAGCGATCATCAAAACGACTACGCAGTACATGATCTTACGGAGGGCTTCACGATTACCGGCGAGAACGTCCCACTTAACAGCCAAGCGATACAAGCCGATCATGCCGTGCAATTCAGTGGCCACCAAGAAGACGAACGTCCAGAGCAAACCGTTATGATAGGTGTGAACAGAGGAGAAGTTCGGGCCAATAGCTTCCGGATCAAGGATCATCGGGGTAACGTGCGGGAAGACCATACCGGTCAAAATCACAGCGGTAACGATCTGAACAATCCAGAGGGTGGTGTCGCGGTGAGCGATGAATTGATATTGGCTCTTGATGTTGTGGAACATACGATAGCTCGTCGGGAAACGACGCAAAGCCATCAAAGCGTGGATGATCACCAAGAGGGTGATAGCGCCGATTAAGGCAACGTGCATCCAGGCATGTTCTTCACCGTCGAAAATATAGCCGCCGGAGAAGGCCACTAAGTTCCAGAACACGTCCTTGCCCAATTGAATGGAGCTCGTGAAAGCCATGTGGCAGAACAAGAAGATACCGAGCAACAAGCCCGTCACAGACTGGGCAACGTCGCAGTAAGCCGGCCATCTGCTCTTACGCTTGGCATTGCGTAATTCCACACCGGCGATGACTTCTTCAGACGTCGGGGTGTTGGAATATTTTTCTTGATCAGAGGTATACATCGACATGATGAGAGTTAACCTTTTATTAAGAAGTTATGTCCTAAAAACTCAAAACGCGGTCCAAGCGCTTTGATGACTTTTTATAAAAAAACAAACAGACAGAACGCTCCTGCGTTCCGACATGCGTATCATCCTCCATTTTTTTGTAAAAAGGTTTGAGTTATGTCATATGTTTTGAGGTTTTTTCAGATTAATTTAAGTTTATTTAAGGATTTAATTAGGGTTAACCCTTAACCGTGAAGGGTTTGAGGGGTTAAAAGTTAAAAAATATTAGGGTTAACCCTTGCTTTTATTGTTTGATTATAAAGTGCCGTACAAACGGTCACCGGCATCGCCTAATCCAGGTACGATGTACGCCTTTTCATTCAAATGATCATCTAGGCTAGCCGTGTATACCTCGACGTCAGGATGAAGTTTTTGGAAGGTTTCCACACCTTCAGGAGCACACAACAACGACATGAAAATGATGTCTTTACCGCTGACTCCTCTCTTTTTCAGGACATCTACGCCGTGCGCAGCGGAGTACCCGGTTGCTAACATGGGATCAACTAAGAAAAAAGTCCGACCCTCTAGGTCAGGCAGCTTTACGAGATACTCAACTGGGCGTTTATTTTCATCTCGGTACATACCGATGTGACCGACACGAGCCGAAGGCATTAATTCCAAAAAGCCGTCAGCCATTCCGAGGCCGGCGCGAAGAATCGGAACGATCACTGGTTTTTTATCAGCTAAAACCGGTGCATCAAAGCGACAGAGCGGGGTTTCAATACTATGCGTAGTCAGCGGTAGATTGCGAGTTACTTCATAACCCATTAAGAGAGCAATTTCACGGAGCAGAGCGCGAAAGTCTTTCGTGCAGGTATTTTTATCACGCATAATGCTGAGTTTGTGTTGAATCAAAGGGTGATCGACGATGTGTAAATGTGGGAATCTGGAATCATGACGCATAAGATTTACTCCTTATAGACAACTGTCTCATCTTAGCCTTTTTGCAACAGAATAGAAAAACTCTTTTTCAAAAATTCGTCGCCTCAGTGCTTGGCCCGTGTTACAGTTAAACAATTAACCAACTTCTTTCGGAATTTATCATGCATTTGAGAAGTGTTTTTCTGTTGCTGCTTTTTGTTCTGTGTACTGTTTTCTTGATCGTCAATTGGCAAGGCGTGATGGCCGATGTTAATGTCAATCTTCTATGGACTGAAATTCAGGCACCGCTTGGCTTGATTTTGCTTTTAGGACCGGGCCTGGTTATTTTGATTTGTTTGGTTTACGGTTTTGTTCAGCAGGCCGCCTTGTCTATGGAATTGCGCCGTGTGAATAAACAGTTGCAGCAAGCAAGAGAGCTAGCACAAAAAGCAGAGCAATCTCGGTTTACAGAATTAAAAAATGAAATGCAAAAGCAAATGCTTGAGTTGCAAAATCAAAGTGCATCACGTCACGCTTCTATCATGGCGGCAGTGAACGGCTTGCAAGCGGCAGTTGATGAAAGTGCTCAAGATACGGTTAATTCACTTTCTGCAAGTGTTGGAGAGGTAGAGGATCGTTTGACTCAGCTTGTTGAAATGGCAACAGGTAAAGAAATTGAAATTCGAGATAAGGAAAAGACAAAAGAAGCAAAGTAAAACAGAGCAAGCAAAAAATGAGGTGCCGGAGTGAGTCAGTCTGAGTGACTTTGCCGGCACCTTTTTAATTAACGTTTAGAGACTTTTCTAACGCACCAGTCTCCGAAACTTTGGATGACCTGAACGAAAACAACTAAAATTAAAACGACCGTCCACATGACATCGGGCATATAACGATTATGACCGTAACGGATGCCGATGTCGCCTAAACCGCCGCCGCCGATAGCTCCGGCCATGGCTGAATAGCCAACTAAAGTAACAATAGCGATTGTTACGCCGGCAACAATGCCTGGCATGGCTTCGGGAATCAACACTTTGTTAATGATTTGCATATTGGTAGCTCCCATTGATTGGGCGGCTTCAATCAGTCCTCGATCAACCTCTCTGAGGCTCGTTTCCACCAAACGAGCAATAAACGGTGCGACGCCAATAACTAATGGGACAAGTGTTGCTGTCGTGCCGATAGTGGTTCCGACAATTAAACGAGTTAAAGGATAGATAGCGACCAGCAAAATGATAAAAGGAGTAGAACGAATGGCGTTGACAATGACTCCAACCACAGCATTTGTAGCAAGCCTTGGCATTAACCCGCCTTTATCTGTCACATGAAGCAAAACACCCAACGGGATGCCAATTATGCTTCCGAGGATGCCACTGCCGATCACCATGATGACGGTTTCAATAAAGCCCTCGCCTAAGAGGGCAACAATATCGGCATTCATAGATTCACCTCTTCATATTCGACTTGGTTGTCATTTAAGAAGCGTAATGCAGCTTCATAATTGTCTTGATTAGGCGTTTCTGCCAAAATCGTCAACATACCGAAACTTGTCCCTTTAAGTTCTTCAACTTGGCCCTGCAAAATGTTGAAGTCAATTTCAAAACGACGTGTGATGATGGATAACACGGGAAGCGTTACTTCTGAGCCAACAAAGGTTAAGCGCAATAATTTGGCAAATCGGCCGTTGTTTAAAGCGGTTTCGATACGCTTGCGGACAGTATCATAAATTCTTTTCGGCATATCATGGACGACAACGTCGGCCAACATGGCTCTTGTGGTGGGGTGACGGGGATGGCGAAATACCTCCAGCACTGTTCCGCTTTCAACGATTTCGCCTTTGTCCATGACAACTACACGATCGCAAATCTGCTTGACCACTTCCATTTCATGGGTGATCAGAACGATTGTTACGCCGAGTGTTTGATTGATTTTCAGTAGCAGATCCAATGTTGAACGTGTTGTTTCTGGATCGAGAGCACTGGTTGCTTCGTCTGAGAGCAAAACTATAGGATCATTGGCTAGCGCACGGGCAATACCGACGCGTTGCTTTTGACCGCCAGAAAGCTGTCGGGGGTATTTATCTTTGTGCTCCGATAATCCGACTAGTTCAATAAGATGATTGACTTTCGTTTCAATTTCATCTTTTGGAACGTTGTGTAATTCAAGCGGAAGCGCAATATTATCGAAGACGGTTCTAGAGCTCAGTAAATTGAAGTGCTGGAAAATCATGCCGATTTTTGATCGGATGTTTCTTAGCTTGTCAGGGCTTAATTCGTTTAAGCACTGTCCGTTGACTTTGACCGTACCTTTGGTCGGTTTGTTAAGAAAATTAATGGTTCTCACCAAAGTCGACTTGCCTGCACCGGAGCGACCGATAATTCCAAAAATTTCCCCCTTGTTAATGTGTAGACTCACATCTTTTACAGCATGAACTGTTTTGCCATCGGGTGCTGTAAACGCCTGTGAGAGGTGGTCTATGTCAATCATGTTATTGATCTCTGAAAGAAGTAAGCGTGTAGCGTAACACAGAAAAGCGTCTCTAGAAACAAAAAAACTCGTCAAATGACGAGTTTGAGTATGGTGCCGGTTAGAAGACTTGAACTCCCGACCTTCGCATTACGAATGCGCTGCTCTACCAACTGAGCTAAACCGGCGATCCACTTTAGCCTCCCGCAACAGGAGAAGCAGAATTATGCCGAAGTTTTATTGTATTTGCAAACAAAATCTAAAAGAATGCTAAATTTTTTTCTGGACGAGCTCGTTAATGATGAAGCTGTATTCTTCTTCGCTAATCGGAGTAATCGATAAACGGTTGCCTTTTTGTAAGATTCTCATACTTTGTAATTGTGGATATTTCCTCAGTGTCTGCAAATCGATTAATTCAATTGGTTCGTCGGCCATCACATCGACACAAACCCAACGGGGATTTTCTGGAGTGGATTTCGAATCGAAATATTCACTCTTAGGATCAAATTGTGTTTGATCTGGTTTGGCAACACTGGCTACATGAGCTAACCCCACAATACCGGGGTGAGGACAGGAAGAGTGGTAAAACAGTACAGGATCACCGATACTCATCTCGTCTCTCATGAAGTTTCTGGCTTGATAGTTTCTGATACCGAACCAGTCAATGGTTTTGTCATTTCTGCTAAAAACACTTTCAAAGGAGCATTCAGAAGGTTCAGACTTCATTAACCAGTATTTTTTACTCATGGGGAAAATGGAATTTGAAGGTAATAGAAACGCTCCCGATAAGGGTTGCCTTGCATCCTGAGTCCGAAGAATCAAGATTGGTCGCCTCTGAGACGGGTTTCGGGGAAGCATCACGTGCCTCCGCACAGCCGGCCTCAAGTCCAGCAACCGGTTGGGTTAAGCATTGGAACAAGGAATCTTAAAGCAACTGATCACTTAACGGGAGCAAGTTAATTGTGTCTCAGTTTAAGAAAAAATACAAACAAAACGGCAAAACAAGTGAAAAATATTGTGTCTTGCCGCGTTATTAGCTACCACTGAACGAGTCCAGAGTAGTGGGTGCCGATGATGATGACTCCAAAAATGATTCTGTACCACCCAAAAGACTTAAAGTCATTTGACGATACGTAACGTAGTAACCATTTGACTACGATCAGAGCACTTATAAACGAAACGATGAAACCCACGGCAAAACCGGCAGTCATATCTGTTGTCCAAACAAAACTATGTTCATTTGAGACACGAAGAAATATTTTGGCCAACGAATAAACAGTAGCACCGAAAATTGTCGGAATCGCTAAAAAGAAGGAAAATTCCGTAGCGGCTTTTCTGGATAGTCCAAGAACCAAGCCGCCGATAATTGTAGCTCCCGAACGGCTGGTTCCTGGGATCATGGCGATGCATTGCATGCAGCCAACTAAAAAGGCGTCTTTAATTGTCATATCATCCATGCTCTGAACACGAGGGGCATAGTTTCTTTTAGCGTGGAGATTTTCAATCCATAAAATAATCAGACCGCCTACAACCAAAGCAATGGCTACAGTAATCGGATTAAATAAAAGTTGCTCAATGTAGTTGGCAAGCAAAACACCTAAAACAGCAGCAGGTAAAAAAGCCACCACAATATTGACCGCTAACTGTTGATCTTTGCCAGGTGTCAGAAGGTGTTTGATAATGCTAAAAAGTTTAACGCGGTAAAACCAGCAGACGGCAAAAATTGCTCCGGCTTGAATAGCAATACTGAAAGTGTTGACTTCTGGGCCGTTAAAATTCAGCAAGTCGCCCGCAATAATTAAATGACCCGTCGAAGAGATTGGCAAAAACTCAGTCAATCCTTCAACAATTCCCAGAATGAAGGCTTTAATTTGGTAAACAATGTCCATTATCAAATCACCTATTACAGACGTTTAAATACAAGGTCCCATACACCATGACCCAAACGTTCGCCTCGGGCATGAAATTTGGTCATCGGACGCTCGGTGATCGGGTTGGCCATCACCGGAGAGTAATCATCATAAAAATTCTCCAGCAAAGGCTCAGTTTGCAGAACTTCAAGCATCTGCTGAGCATAATTTTCCCAGTCAGTTGCACAGTGAATATAGCCGCCAGGTTTAATTCGCTGCACAAGTTCGTGGATAAAAGGTTGTGCAACCAGTCGACGTTTATGATGACGGGCCTTTCTCCATGGATCTGGAAAGTAAATGTGAACGCCATCCAGACTGTCGGCCGCAATCATGTTCTTGACGACGTCTACGGCATCGTGCTGAATGATACGGACATTGCTCAATGACATTTCATCGAGCCGCTTAGCTAAAGCTCCGACTCCGGCAGAAAAAACTTCACAGCCCAGGAAATCCACTTCAGGATGCGCTTGGGCAATTACTGCTGTAGTTTCGCCCATACCGCATCCGATTTCCAAGACCCAAGGTGCTTTTCTGCCGAAAAGGGATTCAGGTTTAATAATCTCTTCTTTGTACTCTACTGCAAAACGAGGCAGTAGCTCTTCAAGCGCCCTTTTTTGAGCTTGGCTGATATGGCCACGGCGTAAAGTGAAACTGCGGATATGCATCTTTTTAAAGGCTTCGATTTCTTCCGCTGTGTGGATTTTTCTTTCGGTCATATTAAAAAACGGACTCGTGGGTCCGTTGAGATTGAATTAATGGAGCGGATGAGGGGAATCGAACCCCCGTCATAGGCTTGGGAAGCCTCTGCTCTACCATTGAGCTACATCCGCAAAATTGGACCTTCATTTTACTGTTTTTTTTATAAAAATGCTGTTCTTATTTTTGAGAAAAGACCATTGATATAATCAGCGGACAGCATTACGTAGAGGTCATTATGAAAAAATTTATTTCTGATTTTCAAACATTTATCAGCCGGGGAAATGTCATTGACATGGCTGTCGGTGTTATTGTCGGTGCGGCTTTTACCGCTATTGTGAATTCAATGGTTAAGGATTTGATCAATCCTGTTCTTGGTGTTTTGATCGGATCTCAGGACTTCTCCAATTTTTTCTTCGTTCTTTCTATGCCGCAGGACTATACGGGCCCCATGACCTATGATGCTCTGACAAAAGCTGGAGCTGCAGTTTTAGGGTATGGAGCTTTTTTCACCGCTGTGTTTCATTTTCTTTTGATGGCCTTGGTGGTTTTTAGCCTTGTACGTGTGGTTAATAAAGCTCGAGCTTTGGCAGAAATGAAACTTTTGGCTCAGAAAAAAGATCAAGCAAAGCAGCTTCAAGCTGCTCCTATACCTCAGGACATTCTTTTACTGCAAGAAATTCGAGACTTATTAAAGACCCAAAAGGAACTTAATAGTAGGTAAGAAAGAAGAAACAAAGGCCCCGTTCTTTTGAACAGGGCCGAAAAAACAATTAAATTACGCCAAAGCGTGCGGTTTAGTAATTTTGAGCACGCACTTCAAAGTAGCTTTGTGCATAACCGCAAACTGGACAGGCTTCGGGAGCTTTTACGCCCATGACAAGATGGCCGCAAATACGGCATTCCCACATCGTTTGACCGGCCTTTTCGAAGACTTGCTTCATTTCGACATTCTTTAAAAGTTTGCGATAGCGTTCTTCGTGAGCTTTTTCAATGGCAGCAACAGCACGGAACTTAGCAGCTAATTCGGTAAAGCCTTCGGCCTCTGCATCCTTAGCAAAGCCATCGTACATGTCTGTCCATTCGTAATTTTCACCTTCAGCGGCTGCGCCAAGATTCTTAGCTGTGTCTTCAATCCAGCCCAAAGCATCACACCAAAGTCGGGCGTGTTCTTGTTCATTGCGCGCTGTTTGCAGGAAAATCGCAGCAATTTGTTCGTAACCTTCGCGTTTAGCCACTTCTGCAAAGTACGTATACTTATTGCGTGCTTGTGATTCGCCAGCAAACGCTGTCATTAAATTCTTTTCTGTCTTGGTCCCTGCCAACTTGCTGCAAGCTTGTTTCGGTTCTTCCACGAGTTCAAAGAATTCAACGCCTTTTTTGCAGATGGGGCAGATGTAGTCAGCGGGTAATTCTCCATCACATTCGTGGATATAGCCGCAAACTTTGCAACGGTATTTCATTTTCTTTTCTCCTAAAGATGCACTACGGTCCGTGTAGTGAGTGTGTAAAAGCTTTTCAGCCAGCTCTGATAAGGGATGGCCGTAAAACTGTTTGTAAATTCGTTTGATTTCTTCGTTTTCGTAACTTGTACGGTGAGTTTTACCCAGCGTACGGTCACGTTCATAAAGAGCGTCAATTCGCTGCTGGCGGGTTTGGTCTTCCTGACCCCAGTTTAATTTAGGTTGACCGCCACCTGAGATACAGCCGCCCGGACAAGTCATCACTTCTACAAAGTGATACTGTTTTTCACCTTTTTGAATTTGTTCGATAAGATGTCCGGCATTGGCAGTGCCGTACACAACAGCTACGTTAAGAGTGAGCTCGCCGATCTTAGCTTGAGCTTCCTTCACGTCAGTCAAACCTCTGACAGGTTGGAGATCAAAAAACTCCGCAGGAGCTGGTTGGCCAGTGATCAAATAGTGAGCTGTACGCAAGGCAGCTTCCATTACGCCGCCCGTGTTGCCGAAAATAACGCCTGCGCCTGAACCCTCGCCCATTAAACGATCATAATGAGAGCTTTGAATATCATTAAAGTTGATTCCTCTAGCTTGAGCCCACTCGGCTAATTCAACGGTTGTGATGACGAAGTCGGTATCTCGGATACTTTCATCTCCGTGAAACCGCCCGCTACTGTTGAATTCTTCACGGCGAACTTCAAATTTTTTCGCTGTGCAGGGTGCAAGTGCTACATGCACAATGTTTTTGGCTTCCAGCCCATTTTCTCGGGCAAAATAGGTCTTAACCGTTGCCCCTTGCATTCCAATCGGGCTCTTTGCACTGGAAATATTAGGTAAAACTTCTGGATGGAAAATTTCGGCGTACTTTACCCAAGCTGGGCAACAACTCGTAAATTGCGGCAGGGGAGCTGTATGTTTGGTAACTCTCTCTACAAGCTCAGAAGCCTCTTCCATAATGGTAAGGTCTGCAGCAAAGTTGGTATCTAGGACATAATCAGCCCCAAGCATACGCAAGAGTCCGACCATCTTTTCCTCTTCGAAACGGCCTGCTTCCAGCCCGAATGCTTCAGCAAGAGCCACTCGCACTGCCGGAGAGGTCGAAACCACAACAATTTGGTTCGGATCGTCAATGGCTTCTTGCACTTGCTTGTATTCATTTCGACTAAAAAGACTGCCGGTAGGGCAGACGTTGATGCATTGACCGCAGTGGATGCAAATTGCTTTGTCTGCTGTTTTGCTCAAATCATAGTGCCCGTGCACACCGATATAGTCTTCACAAACCTGGCGACACATAGAGCAATTAACACATAAAGACTCGTTGCGAACCAATGCCGGATTGTCTGCCTCAACAGCGACGCGGACATCCAATGATTCATGCTTGGACATATTTTCTCCCAGACAATAGGGCCAAAGAGTAAAAGGGGTTGCCTTCAGTATAAGAACGGTCAACCTAAAACACAATTTAAGTTGACCATTTGTTTGATAGTTTTAATTTATTAGGTTTTATTTTAGTGTTGCAATTAAGAATGGTTATCCTCTTTTACTTTTTGTTTTGATTGATCTTTTTTTCATCAGGATCAATAAAAAACTTTGTATTAGGGTGCTCCTTACCCCAGCTGACAAAGCCGTAAATAATGATGGCAGGCAAAAGCACCCAATTAATTAGAAAGTCGAGGATAAGCATACCCGTTTTTAACTGTGATAGGAAGTCACTAAATCAACTTCGTCTTTGGCTCCGAGAAAGACAGCTACACGTTGATGCAAACCTTCTGGAACGATATCAAGGATATCCTGTTTACCGTTGGTTGAGCGTCCACCAGCTTGCTCGACGAGCCAACTCATGGGATTGGCTTCATACATCAAGCGCAATTTGCCGGGCTTAGACGGATCACGGTTGTCCTTGGGATACATGAAGATACCGCCGCGATTTAGAATGCGATGTACTTCGGCGACCATGGCAGCGACCCAGCGCATGTTGTAATCTTTCCCACGAGGACCGGTTGTACCAGCCAGCAATTCCGTGATATAGCGTTGGACAGGAGCTTCCCAGTGACGCATATTAGAGCAGTTAATGGCGAACTCTTTTGCTTGGGGAGCAATTTCAAGTTTTTCGACAGTTTGGTAGAAGTTTCCGGTGCCCAAATCAAGCGTAAACAAAGTTGTACCGAAACCTAAAGTGAAAACGAGTTGTGTCTGCGGGCCATAAATAACGTAGCCTGCCGCCAGCTGATTGCGTCCCGATTGAAGAAACTCCTCATCTTTAACGTGACGATGAGGTTCTCCGGCTGGTAAAACAGAAAAGATTGTGCCAATTGAAACATTAATATCAATATTGCTGGAGCCATCTAAAGGATCGAAAAGAACCAGGTACGGCCCCACATCGCAGTCTTCGGGGATCTGTAAAGCATGATCCATTTCTTCGCTGGCTACACCACTCACAAATCCGCTCTCCGTACAGGCACGGCACATAATGTCATTGGCGATAATATCGAGCTTTTTCTGAGTCTCGCCCTGAACATTTTCACTGCCGGCTGTACCTAAAACACCGGCTAATGCGCCCTGACTGACTTTGAAGCTGATTTCTTTGCAAGTGCAGGCTAAATGGTTGATCAGTGCCGTAAGTCGGGGATCAACATGATGATGAACCTCTAGATCGTGCAGGTAAAGGTCTAAAGTTTTTGCCATTGTCAGAGTCCTTTTCAAAATTAATGGGTTGCATTATTGAGAGCTTTGCCAACCACTTCTTTTAAATCTGCTGACAGATTGGGTTGGGAGTAGACATATTTGAGTGCACTGAACATGAGCTTAGAACACTCAGGAGTGTAGCGTCTCCAGTTATCCAGGCAGCGCGCCAAGCGGCTCGAGACCTGGGGATTGATTCGATCCAATTTAAGCACTTGTTCGACCCAAAGTTTGTAGCCAACACCATCGGGGCGGTGAAACTCGGCCAAATTGTTTTGACAGAAAGCCAAAACAAGTGAGTAGACATTGTTCGGATTATGAGCGTTATAACCTGGATAGCGTTCAATGAGGTTTTGCACAACATCAACAATTGGACATTCATCCATAGGCACTGTTGCTGTAGCTTGCAACGTAAACCATTTGTTAATGAGTAGCGGCTCTTTGCGCCATTCAGCTTCAGCGGCTTCAAGCAATGTGAACTTAGTGGGTGATGCGCTGTTGACAATAATTCGCAAAGCATCTAACCGTTCAGTCAGATTTTTACTGGTTTCAAAAATTTGTCTGGCTCTTAAAAGTGATTTGGCATTTCCGCCTGCTAAAAGTAATTCAAAGCAGAAGGCCCTCATAGCTCGTTTGCCGGCCTCAGAAGCCGTAGGAGAATAAACTGGATTGGGAGCGTTATCGTCAAAAACACGCATAATCAGATGCGAGAATTGACGTCCTAGTTGCTCACGCAAAGAGCGAATGGCTGCTCGAATAGCAATCGGGTTAATCATCGGTTGAGATTCTGCAATGCGCATTTCGCTGGGCAAAGTCAAAGCAACAGCTTTAAAGGCGGCGGAAATACTTTTATCGGTCAACATCGATTCAAAAGCATTTCTGTAATGCGGATTGATTACCATTCGAGTGCCTCGCTCATAATCGGCCACCATTTCGTTGATACAGATAAGCGAGAGTTCCTCCATAGCTTGAGCACGATTAAAAGCATCAGTGTCGCATTGACTTAAAAAGACGAGCTCTTCGGGACTGTAGTTGTAGTCCACAATGATTGGAGCAGAGAAATTGCGAGCAAGCGAGGGAATGGGTTTTTCTTTTACCCCGACAAATACCCATGTGTGCTCTTCATCGGTAAGCTCAAGAACCCGAGAGGTGCCCTTGGCACTTGTTTCTGCCTGAAGCTGTAGCGAAATAGGCTTGCCTTTACTATTAAAGAGCGCAATATCAAAAGGAATAAAGAACGGATCTTTCTTGCTTTGACCGGGAGTCGCAGGACACGACTGCGTTAGAGTTACCGAATAAGTGGCAGTTTGTTCATCCCAATGAGTGCGCACACGAACATGGGGAGTACCAGCTTGAGAGTACCAACGCTTAAATTGCGAGAGGTTGCGCATGTTGGCCTCAGCCATAGCGTTTAAGAAGTCTTCACATGTGGCGCAACTGCCATCGTGCTCTCTGATGTATTGATCTAGGCCCCGTTTAAAGCCGTCCTTGCCCAATAAGGTCTGAAGCATTCGAATAACCTCAGCACCCTTTTCATAAACGGTTGTGGTGTAGAAGTTGTTGATTTCTTCGTAAGATTCAGGGCGAATGGGGTGAGCCATAGGACCGGCGTCTTCGGTGAATTGCCGATCTCTCAGGTAACGAACATCTTCAATACGTTTAACTGCGCGAGCTGTACTGTCGCCCAGCATATCAGCAGCAAATTCTTGTTCTCTGAAAACTGTTAAGCCTTCCTTTAACGTTAACTGGAACCAGTCACGACAAGTGACTCGATCGCCAGTCCAATTGTGGAAGTACTCATGTCCAATGACGCTTTCAATACGCGCAAAATCTCGATCGGTTGCTACCTCAGGAGTTGCCAGAACACAACGGGAATTGAAAATATTCAAGCCCTTATTTTCCATGGCCCCCATAGTGAAGTCATCGGTTGCAACAATCATGAAACGGTCTAAATCCAGCTCTAGGCCAAAGCGCTCCTCATCCCAGGCAATTGCACGCTTGAGACTTTCCAGAGCAAATTCCGTTTTATCCAAGTTTCGCGGTTCAACCCAAATTTGCAAAAGCGCTTTTTTACCGTTTTTGAGTTGGAACTTTTCTTCACGGCACTTTAAATTTCCAGCTACCAAGGCAAAAAGGTAACAGGGTTTGGGGAAGGGATCTTCCCAGCAAGTATAGTGCCAATTGCCGTCAAGCTCGCCTTCCTCAATTAAGTTACCGTTGGACAGAAGAACAGGGCAAACGGACTGCGGAGCATTGATTCTAACGGTGAATTTTGCAGATACGTCCGGCCGATCAGGGTAGTAAGTGATACGGCGGAATCCCTCGGCTTCACACTGAGTCATAAAGTTGCCGTTTGACAGGTATAGCCCCATGAGGGAGCTGTTAGCTTGCGGATTGATGATATTTTCAATTTCAAGCTTGATGTCCTTTGTGATGCCGCGCAAAACCAAATCACCGTTCGGCATGAGTGTATATTCACTTCGATCCAATTCTCTGCCGTCAATGGCGATACGAATAAGTTCAAGATCACGACCATTTAAGACTAGATCATTGTTAATTCGATCCTCATTGGGTCGGATCATTAAAGTACTGTGGACATGTGTTTGTTGAGGGTGGAGATCAAACTCCAAATACACTGAATCAACCCAATGGGTAGGGGGAATGTAATCTTTACGGTAGACAGTAGCCGACGCCATGCTCGAAACCTCTGAAAATCAGGACGTTTTTGATACTTCAATTGGGACATTTTAAGCGTTTGAGGAATAATTTTCTGCTTGAAATAGAGGATTTTTTATTCACTTAGAACGTTTTTGCAAGCTTTAATCGGCCAGGTTTGACTAATTGAATTTTGTTGTGTCAATGAGATAGTCCAATAGGCTGAAATATTTGTTTTAGATCATGCAAAAAAGAAGCCCGAACATTGTTGTCCGGGCATAGTAGAAAACTAAAAGAGCTTAGGCACGTTTGGCTAACTCAACTGCCTTACCGATATAAGTGGCTGGAGTGAGCTTCATCAATCGTTCTTTAGCCTCTGTCGGGATATCTAATTGTGAGACGAACTCATGAATAGTTTCCGGCGTAATACCCTTACCTCGGGTAAGGGCTTTGAGTTGTTCGTAGGGGTGCGGTACACCGTAGCGGCGCATAACCGTTTGAATTGCTTCAGCCAAAACTTCCCATGCATGATCTAAGTCTTCAGCAACGCGCTGCTCATTGAGTTGCAACTTGCCCAATCCGCGGGTCAAAGCGTTGTAGCCAACAAAGCAGTAACCGAAAGCGACACCAAGGTTACGCAAAACGGTTGAATCTGTGAGATCGCGCTGCCAGCGAGAAATCGGCAACTTTTGTGCCAAATGAGTCAATAGCGCGTTGGCGATACCTAAATTGCCTTCTGAATTTTCAAAGTCAATGGGGTTGACTTTATGGGGCATGGTTGAAGATCCTACTTCACCTTCTTTGAGTTTTTGCTTATAAAAGCCCATCGAGATATAACCCCAGATATCGCGGTCCAAATCAAGCAAAATGGTATTGGCACGAACAATAGCATCAAAAAGCTGAGCCATATAGTCATGGGGTTCAATTTGAATGGTGTGTGTATTGAACGTTAAACCTAAGCGTTCTTCCACCACTTTTTTCGCGAAAGCTTCCCAATCTTTTTCTGGATAAGCAATCGTATGAGCGTTGTAGTTACCGACAGCGCCGTTCATCTTGGCAAGAATGGTTACCGATTCAATAGACTCAATCGCCCTTTTCAGTCTCATAGCCACATTTGCCCACTCTTTACCGATAGTTGTCGGAGAAGCGGTTTGCCCGTGTGTGCGAGAGAGCATAGGCACTTCTGCCCAACGATGAGCATTTTCAACCAGAGTTTGATGAATGGATCGTAAGTAAGCCACTAACTCCTTGCGACCTTCGGTAAGCATTAAAGCGTGAGAGGTGTTATTGATATCTTCGCTCGTGCAGCCGAAGTGGACAAATTCACTGGCTTTCGCTAATTCAGCGTCATGAGAGACTTGTTCTTTAATCCAATATTCAACAGCCTTGACGTCATGGTTGGTGGTTTTCTCAATATCCTTTATTTCTTGGCAGGATTGGACGGTAAAGTTTTCCACTAATCCGCGAAGATAGGCCTTGCCGTGATCGGATAGGTGAGCCAATTCAGGCAATTCTGCTTCCGACAACGCAATTAACCATTCAACTTCCACGCGTACACGAGCACGCATAAATGCAGATTCCGAGAAAATCTCCCGCAGGGCTTCAGTTTGGCGCGCGTAGCGGCCGTCAAGCGGGGATAATGCAGTCAATGCGGAAAGTTCCATTTTGTAACGTCCTGAAAAAAGAGAAATATACGACGGCAACATTGTATCAAAAGCCACACGACCGCTAGACGCGATAACCTTCTTTTATCAAAGAAATTTTTACTCTGCTGGCTTTCAGAATAAGTTAACACCGATAACAAAAACATACAGATGCCAAAAGTTTGTTGCGTGCTTCTTACGTAAACTGCAAACGTAAGCAAGCTAAAGTCTTTTTCCCCCTGCGTTACTGCGGTGTACCGCAGGGGCTTTTTTCTAAATAAGGAGAAAAACAATGAGAACAAATAAAGCCCTTGTGATTGCAGCGATCGTTTCTGCGGGTTTAATTCCTTTGAGTAGCTACGCTTGGCACGGAGGACCATGCTGGGATCGCTACGATGGGCCGCAGTGGCGTCATGGTTACGATGCACCGTGCGGTTATTGGGCTGATGGTCCGATGAATAGACATCATCAAGGCAGGCCCGGGATTATGCACAATCGAGGGGTCCACACATTTGGAATGAACCACGATGAGGCCATGCATTTCATTGACGAAGTAGGCATGATTTTGGGCGTTAAAGCTACTGATAAAGCATGGCAGCAAACGCAGCAAGCTTATGCACAGCTAGCACAAGTGCGTAGTGATCGCCATAATCTGTGGAAACCGGGCATGACGAGACAGGCTAGATTGGAAGCTAGAAGCGAGTTTATGAATCAGCATGCCAAAGCCTTTGATGGGTATGTAAAAGCCAGGGCAGAGCTACTCAAAGTTCTCGGTGAAGAAAAAATGGCTCAGTTTGATTATGTAGTCAACACCGGTAGTATTCTGGAGCCTCCCGCACCAGCTAAAGAGCGTCAACCTGCCCCTAAAGCACCTCGATAATAAGTCTAATTTTAGGCAAAAGACTCATAGAATCTTTTGCCTTTAAAATCAATTTGTTATATCATCGTTACGTCAGACATTGAAGTAGAAAATTTTTTCTGCTATTTTTCGTATTTCTGAGCAAAAATACTCATCTTTTAGCCAATCATCCTGATATTTAGGACGTATACTCAAAGAGAGAATAGTCATTTGTGGCTTTGAATTTGTTTTTGTTTTTGTTTTTGTTTTTGTTTTTTTGTTTGATATACAGATTGGGTAAGTTATGTTTGATCAATTTACGACAGATCCTTACAGTTTTGAAGAAGTAACTTCATCGCCGATTACTCCGGTCACACCATCACAAGATGTTTTGCGTTTAGGCCGTTTGTTGCCGTCTTCTATTTATTTAGGATGTGCAAGTTGGAATTTCCCTGGATGGAAAGGCATCGTTTGGGGAGAGACAAGCGGCGTAGAGGATTTAACAAAGCGTGGTTTATCTGCCTACTGCAAACATCCGATTCTGCGCGCTGTTGGAATTGATTGGTCATTTTTTGGGACTTTAAACGAAATGTCCTATGCGGCAATGGCCGGACAAGTTGATGAAGGTTTTCGCTTTTTAATCAAAGCACCTCAGAGTGTGACCGATGCAGTCAAACGTGATCCTAAAGGGCGTTTCCGTTCCTTGAATCAGGATTTTTTGGATTTACATGCAGCAATGCATGAATTTGTTTACCCGGTTATCAACGGTTTGGGTGAGAATGCTGGTCCGTTGGTTTTCCAACTGTCTCCCATTCCCAGACCCTTGTTGCCTACTCAGGCAGAGTGCTACAGCTACATTGACCGTATTGCTCAGTTTTTCGCCGATTTGCCCAAAGAAGTTGAAGGTGAACGTCCCATCTATGCTGTAGAGGTTCGCACGCTTTCCATTTACACAAAGAGGCTGCTGAATGCTTTGCGTCCAAGCGGAGTGAGGTTAGTGGTGGGAGTGCACCCATCCATGCCCGACGTAATTCGTCAAACTGCTGCTTTGCGCTACTATGAAGATCCAGAAGCGCAAGGGGAAGAATGGAAGATGAGTGGACCGCTTGTCGTGCGTTGGTCGCTCAATCCTATTCAGCGCCACGGCGTAGCAAAGATGACCTATGCGCCCTTTAACCGAATTGTCCATCCGGATACGGCTACCCGAGCAGGTATAGTGCATTTGCTCGATGTTGCTCAAAAGTCTGGGCAAAAAAGCTTTGTGATTACAAACAATAAAGCCGAAGGTTGCGCACCGCTCACAATGATTGAAATTGCTCGAGATGTTGTCAATAAGCTCTCCGACGAAAAAAACGCTCAATTAGATCCTCGCACGCTGTGAGAATCATTGATATTTCTCCCTTAGTGACTGAATCATCGCCTGTTTATCCAGGCGATGATCCTCTGTTTATAAAACTTGCCTCATCATCAAACACCATTGTTGGCACTTTTAAAATGAGTGCGCATTTGGGGGCTCATATTGATGCACCGCTTCATTTGAAGCGGTTAGGTGATGTTTCTGAAATTAAACTCTCTAAGCTGATTGGTCCCTGCCAGGTAATGGAGGTAAACAAGCATGGAGCAATTGGAGTTAGGGATTTGCATGAGGTGCGCTCTTGCAGAGTCCTTTTGAAAACAGGGTTTAAACGACAGACAAAATGGACTTCGGATTTTGCTTACCTTTCGGTGCAGGCTGTCAAACATTTGGCAGCAGCTGGAGTTCATCTCATCGGAATTGATACCCCCAGTATTGATCCTGAGAGTGATGAAAATCTCTCATCCCATGTTTTAGCTATTGACTCCGGGATACTCATTTTGGAAAATTTGGATCTCACTGAGGTTAGAAGTGGACTTTATCGCTTAATCGCTTTGCCTTTGAAGATTAAAGGATTGGAAGCGAGTCCTGTTAGGGCGGTACTAATCGATGACAAGGAGAATCCAATTGAAGAGTGTTTTTAAAAAATCATGCATGATTCGTTTTGCACATTGTGATCCAGCCGGCATAGTTTTTCATCCGAATTTTTTTGTTCTTTTCAATGGTCTTACTGAGGACTGGTTTCGGGAAGGGATGCAATTGCCCTGGGAAAATATGTCAAAGCAAAATGTGCTGATTCCGGTAGTTTCTATACATTCCGATTTCTTTAAGCCCTTTCATATCGGCGATGTTGGAGAAATGAGACTTTGGGTGAGCCACATCGGTCACAGTTCTTTTACTGTTGAAATTGAGTTTTATCAGGGTGAAGAATTGCATGTGAAGTGTAGGGAAGTGATGGTCTGTATTGACTCTAAAAATAGAAAATCCACTCCCATCCCTGACACCCTGCGAGAAAGAATGCAAAATTTTCTGATTGAAGGCTAATAACGACTAAACGCTAAGGTTTTCAAAAGACGTCGCCTGTCCCCATAAAAGGTTCGCGACGTTTTTTCGTTGTTCAGTCAATCCACTGACATAAAAAGTTTCTGTAGCTTTTCTTTGATTTTCTTTGTTCAACGTGCCAGTTTCTTTGAGCTTTTCTTCTAAATGCTTCGATACTCCGAGGCTGGGTTCATAAACAGTAATATCGGGGCCCACTATAGACTCGATGGCTCCCATCAAAAATGGGTAATGAGTACAACCTAGTACAAGCGTATCAATGTGTGCTTTCAACATTGGATCGATATAACGATGTAATAATTGCAATGTAGAGGGTGTATTAAATGCTCCATTTTCTACACAGTCCATAAGACCGGGGCAGCCTTGAGTGAAAACTTTTGCTTTTTGAGCGAATCGATGCAGCAGGCTCTTGTAGCGAAGAGACTCAGTGGTGCGCGTGGTGGCAATCACTCCTATAGTTTGGTTTTTGGAAATAGCAACTGCTGGTTTAATAGCCGGTTCCACGCCGATAATGATAGCTTGGGGTCTGTCCTGACGAAGTGTGTCTATAGCTTCGGCAGTCGCAGTGTTGCAGGCGACAACCAAGGCTTTTGCGTTTTTTTCATCAAAAAGGAAAGCAGCAATACGACGCGCCCGTTCAACAATAAATTCGTGGCTTTGGTCCCCGTAGGGTGCAAAACCGCAATCGGCTGCATAGATAAAGTCTTCACTTGGTAAAACCTGTCTTGCTGTCTTTAAAATGGACAAACCACCCCAGCCTGAATCAAAAAAACCGATAGGTTGTTGATTGTTCATAGCGCTTCTCCTTTCTGCTCTTTTCTTCTCCCAGGCCGCCAAGCACTTAGAAGTACAGCGAAGATAATTAACGCAGCCCCAGATAATTCCGATAATCCGAAGTGCTCGCCTGCAAGCCAACCGATTATTCCTGCAAAAACCGGTTCAAGCGCGTAGATGAGTGTAGCTCTCATCGCATTAACATGCTTTAATGCCCAACCAATGCCGAATTGAACAAAACTGACAATGGCAGCAAGAGCTCCTATGCAAAGAGCTAGCCCAACTGTCCACTCAGTTGGTTTGACAGGATCATGCCACAACAGTGTAAGGAGCGCTAAGACTGCTACGGTGACCAATTGTGTAAAACTCAGCTGCAATGGTCTGCAGCCTTTAGTGAAGTGACTGATAGAAAGTATTTCGGCCGCGCAAATTAAAGCACTTAAAATGGTGATCCATTCGCCAAATTGTCCTGAAAGGTTAACGGAGAAAGGATTGGCAAAAAGCGTCATACCGGCAAAAGCCAAGATGATAGTGACGATTGTGACCGGTTGTGGGACGGATTTGTAAATAACCCACTGTAGTAGCGGAACAAATCCGACGTATAACCCTGTTAAAAAGGCTGATGTACTGCTTGGGATAGATGCTAGCCCAATGGTTTGTAAAGTATAAACACCGAAAATACAGCATCCGACGATAAACCCCGCTTTCCATTCGTAACGTGTGATTCGATTGATGCGGCCTTTAAGAAAACAAAAAACAATAAAGGAGGCTAGAACGAAGCGCAAGGCAACAATCACAACGGGATCGGCCCAGCAAAGGGCGGTCTGAAGGGTAAGAAACGTTGACCCCCAGAGAAAGGTGACAAAACCCAGTAAAAGTTGAGCTACAGCGGTTTGATTTTGCATATTGCCTTGAGCTGTCTGCTAAAAAGATTCACTGGGTTTGAGGTAGCGCCATTGACCGACAGGTAGTGCCCCTAAAACAACCTTCCCGACCCGTACGCGCTTTAAACGCAAAACTTTTAACCCAACCGCTTCGCACATTCGTCTAATTTGCCTTTTTTTGCCCTCTTTTAAGACAAAGCGTAGCTCCTCGCTATTGAGCCAACTCACTTGTGCAGGCAACAAAGCTTTACCGTCAAGACTGAGACCAAAATTTAAAAGGCAAAGAGATTCGTTACTGAGTTTGGGACGAGAGCCATCAAGGGAAGCTACACGAACAATGTATTCTTTTTCCAAATCGCTTGCTTCACCGATGATTGTTTTGGCAACACGACCGTCCTGAGTTAATACAAGAAGACCGACAGAATCAATATCCAAACGACCTGCAGGGACAAGATGGGCTAAATGAGAACGTGAAAAAGGTATGCCAGAATCGTCCTTATTCCAATGATTTTCAGGGGTAATCAATACCTTGGCCGGCTCGTAACCGTCTTCGGCTTGACCGCTTACATATCCGACAGGTTTATTGAGTAAAACTGTTACCTGAGCACGTTGCTCTTTTTTAGCTTTAGAAGAAATTTGTATTCTGTCAGTTGGGCTGACTTTCATGCCGAGGCTGGCAACTTCGCCGTTGACCTTCACCCAGCCTTTTTCGATCCAGGCATCAGCCTCGCGTCTGGAGGCGATACCCAGTTCACTAATGCGTTTGGACAGTCTTATAGAATTATCCGGCATATCAGGCAGAAGCTCTTGACAGACGGTCTTGTACAGCATTCCAGGCGTCACCAGTTGGGGGCGTCTGAATCAAAATAAAATCTGCTCCGACACGATCAAGTTCATGTAGGCGAACATAAAGGATATGCATATATTCGGAAGCATTTTCCGGCGCATCGAACCATTTAATAACGTTGGCAGGTGTCGACAGCAGATTGGCTTTCGGGGCCATCACAGCGATTTTTTTATTTTGATATTTTTCACACGCAGCAACGATATCGCTACACAAAATCACTTTTGTTGTCGGGGCGTAGTGGCTTTTTAAAGAACCCGAAACACGAGGTGAATCTTTTCCGCCATCTGGAATTGCGCAACCTAGAGCTTCTTCGAGCATTTTTCTTGTCACTGCACCGTGACGCAAAATTTCAGGATGCTCTCCGCTTAAATTAATAATGGTGGACTCTACACCGACTTCGCACTCTCCTCCATCCAAAATGAAATCGACTTTACCTTTTGGTTTTTCTCCTAAATCATCTCGCACGTGTTGGGCCGTTGTGGGAGAAATACGCCCGAAAGTATTAGCCGAAGGCGCTGCCAGGCCCCGATGATGCTTGCCGGCAAAAGCTTTAATCAAAGCCATTGCCCAGGGGTGAGAAGGACAGCGCAGACCAACAGAGTCTTGACCGCCAGTGATCCAATCTCCGACGGCTTCTGATTTCTTGAGGATCATTGTTAAAGGTCCCGGCCAGAAGCGTCTGGCTAGGACATAAGCACTTTGAGGAATATCGCGAGCCCAATGGTCAAGAGCTTCTTCCCCGGTGATGTGCACAATCAAGGGATGGGTGGTCGGACGTTTTTTTGCTTCAAAGATTTTCTTTACAGCTTTTTCGTCTTCTGCATTAGCAGCCAGGCCATAGACCGTTTCAGTCGGCATGGCAACAAGTCCTGAACACTCTAGTACATCAACAGCAGCACGAATCGCTCTTTCATCAACGGGTTGCATTATTGTGGCTCCGGTAAATTCAAAATTTGAGCAACTTCTTTTGCCCGACTTAAAGCTTCATCAAGCGTATGTCCTAAGCAAGTAATGTGTCCCATTTTACGTGCTTTACGGGCCTGAGCTTTGCCATACAGATGCAATTTAACTCCGGGGATCGCCAGTACAGCTGACCAGTCGGGTTCTCGGAGTTTTTCTCCGTCAAACCAAATATCACCTAAAAGATTAAGCATTACAGCTGGCGTGTGTTGTGTGGTATCGGCTAGGGGCTGACCGGTCATGCAACGAAGCTGCTGCTCGAATTGATTACTCCAGCAGGCGTCAATTGTTGCGTGGCCTGAGTTGTGAGGACGAGGAGCCATTTCGTTGGCGACGATAGAGCCATTTTGGAGAACAAAAAATTCAACACAAAGAACACCCGTGTAACCTAAAGCATCCACAATTTGAGTGGCGTATCGGCGTGCTTGATCAGAAATTTCATCCTTAACACGAGCGGGCATCACAGTAACGGCTAGAATGCCATTTCGGTGCCGATTTTCGCAGACAGGGAAAGTAGCAGTTTGCCCACTATGAGAACGCGCAACGATTACAGAAACTTCCTTATAGAGCAGCAAACGTTTCTCTAGAATACAATCAACCCTTTTCAGAGATTCAAAGGCTGCATAAAGCTGATCACGGTTGTCAACTAAAACTTGTCCCTTACCGTCATAACCTAAACGAGCTGTTTTCAAAATAGCAGGGAAAAGAGAGTTATCGGCTTTCTCGATGTCTTCTTCTGAACAAATTTGACAATGAGGCGCAACTGGTACACGAGCAACACTTTCAATAAAGTGCTTTTCTGCATTTCTATCCTGAGCAATAGCCACGGCAGAACCCGGTGGTGCGACAAAGGTATTTTTAGCCAAACGATCGAGCGCTTGTGCGGGCACATTTTCAAATTCAGTGCTAACAGCTGCGCTTTGGTATGCAAGTTCGTCTAAACCTTGCTCGCTTAAATAGGCTTGAGCAATGTGTTGTAAGGACACTTCAGCCGCAGGCGGCCTTTCTCCAGGTTCCAACACAGTGACGTGGTAACCCATGTAGGCAGCTTCAATGGCAAACATGCGACCGAGTTGTCCGCCGCCCATCATGCCGAGCATTTCTCCGGGGTTTAAAGGCAGTTTCTTTTGCATTGAACTAACTCCAGAATTTAGACCGGTAAGACCATATTGCGCGCTTTTTCATTTTGTGCAAGACGGAAGGCTTTGATCTTTTTTTGCAGTTCTTCAGAGCCTGCCATAGCCAAAATTTGAATGGCGAAAAGGGCAGCATTACCGGCCCCTGCCTCTCCGATGGCAAAAGTTGCTACAGGCACGCCTTTGGGCATCTGAACAATCGATAATAAAGAATCTTCACCACGAAGGTAGCGAGACGGAATAGGTACGCCTAATACCGGTAAAACTGTTTTAGCCGACAGCATACCTGGCAGGTGGGCGGCACCGCCAGCCCCCGCGATGATGACTTTAATCCCTCGTTCTTGGGCGGTTTCTGCGTAGTGGAACATTTCATCGGGCATTCGGTGAGCAGAGACAACTTTCGCTTCAAAAGGTACACCGAAGTCTTTGAGAATATCACAGGCGTTTTTCATGATATCCCAGTCAGAGTTTGAACCCATAACCACACCGACAACAGGTGAATTTTCCATAATCAGATACCTATCAAAAAAATAAGAAGGGCGCGGAAGCTTCTAAATCTTCCGCGCCGATTGATGTATTTAATCCTTTTCGTTAAGCGACATCACGATCGGCTAAGCGGCGCAACGCTTCACGATATTTTTGAGACGTTCTTTCCAGAATTTCGTCTGGAGCACGCGGGGCCGGAGGCGTTTTATCCCAAGGTTGGGTTTCTAGCCAGTCACGGACAAATTGCTTATCAAAAGAAGGAGGAGACATTCCTTCGTTATATTGATCAGCGGGCCAGAAACGAGATGAGTCAGGCGTAAGCACTTCATCCATCAAGCGTACCGTACCGTCTTTATCCAGACCGAATTCAAACTTGGTATCTGCAATGATGATGCCTTTTGTCAATGCGTATTCATAAGCACGAGTATAAAGCGCAATGGAGTAGTCACGAATCTGACGGGCAACATCTTCGCCCACTAATTCAACAGCTTGCTCGAAAGAAATATTTTCATCGTGTTTACCAACTTCCATCTTGGCAGCAGGAGTAAAGATGGGGTGCGGAAGTTTTTGGGCTTGCTTAAGGCCAGCAGGCAATTCGACGCCACAGACTTTTCCTGTTGCCTGATAGTCTTTCCAGCCGCCGCCAATGATATAGCCGCGAACGACGCATTCGATCGGAATCGGTTTGAGTTTCATCGCAACGACCGAGCGCCCCTTGACTTGTTCAATTTCATCTTCAGCCACGACAGTCGTCGGATCAATGCCCGTTAAATGATTAGGAACAATATCCTTGAGTTTTTCAAACCAAAAATCTGTGAGCGCTTGAAGTACCATACCTTTGTAGGGAATGGGATCATCAAGGATAACATCAAATGCAGAGATACGGTCCGTGGCAATGATCAAAAGTTTGTCATTGTCGAGCTCATAGGTATCGCGCACCTTACCGCGATAAATGCGTTTTAAGGAGTGCAAAGAGGTATCAAGAATGGGCATGACGTTTGATTCCGTTAGAAAAGTAAAGTTAGCAGTTGCCAACGAATTAACAAACACATTCTAATGGTTTTTAGTGCTACTGAGCGTAATTTTGTTTGAGTTTTGTCTCAATAGAAAGGCAAAGAGCACTGACGGTTCAGACTAGCCAGAAACAATCAATGAGAATAGCTGCCCAGACGATCAATGCCAATGCACAAGCAAAAAGCACCGCACAGCTTCCCATGTCTTTAGCACGCTTTGACAAAGGATGAATTTCCATGCCGATACGGTCAATAGTTGCTTCAATGGCTGAATTGAGAATTTCAACAATCAGCAGAAAAAGTAGCACAGCAATCAGCGAGACAGTCTGTAAAAGTGTTACAGGTAATACTGCAGCAATGATTGCGCCGATGACAAGTAACCAAAATTCCTGCCTAAACGCTTCTTCTGAACGATAGGCGGCAATAAAGCCGTCTTTAGAGTAAGAAAATGCGTTAATCAAACGTTTGATACCGCTTTTGCCTTTGAGCTCTTTTGCGTCAGACATTTTTTCACTAAAAATTAAGAAGAGGGGAGCAAGCTCCCCTCGGGTAAAGAAAGGTGAAGTGAGATTAAAGGACGTTTTGCTTTAACTCACCGCTTGAGTAGCGCTTAGCCATGCTAAAGAGATCAATCGGTTTGATGCGAGCACCTTGGCCTTCACAGCCAAATTCGAGGTAACGCTTTTTGCAAAGTTCATAAGCGGCTTTGCGTGCAGCTTTCAGGTATTCGCGAGGATCAAACTTAGTCGGATTTTCAACCAGGAAGCGACGCACAGCGGCAGTCATCGCTAGACGGATGTCAGTGTCAATATTCACCTTACGAACGCCGTGCTTAATGGCTTCTTGAATTTCTTCAACCGGCACGCCGTATGTCTCACGGAACTGGCCACCGAATTCGCGAATTTCTGCAAGGTATTCCTGAGGAACTGAGGAAGAACCGTGCATTACCAAATGTGTATTGGGTAGGCGACGATGAATTTCTTTAACCCGTTCAATAGACAAAATATCACCAGTCGGTTTACGGGTGAATTTATATGCGCCGTGGCTCGTGCCGATGGCGATGGCCAAGGCATCAAGCTGAGTTTTTTCTACAAAGTCTGCCGCCTGATCAGGATCGGTGAGCAGTTGGTCGCGAGTCATTTTCGCATCAGTGCCATGGCCGTCTTCTTTGTCGCCTTTCATGGTTTCTAAAGAACCCAGACAGCCCAATTCGCCTTCAACGCTCACACCGATGCAGTGAGCCATTTCAACAACCTGACGAGTTACGTTGACGTTGTAGTCGAAGCTTGCAATGGTCTTGCCGTCGGCTTGAAGAGAACCGTCCATCATGACTGAAGAAAAGCCCATTCGAATAGCACCCTGGCAAACAGCGGGACTTTGACCGTGATCCTGATGCATACAGACTGGAACATCAGGATACGTTTCAACGGCAGCCTGAATAAGATTTTTCAGAAACAGTTCACCGGTGTAGCGTCGTGCGCCGGCTGAGGCCTGCATGATAACAGGAGCTCCAACCTCTTGAGCAGCGGTCATAATAGCCTGAACTTGTTCCATGTTGTTCACGTTGAAAGCCGGTACGCCGTAGCCATTTTCGGCAGCGTGATCCAGTAATTGACGTAAAGAGACAATAGCCATGATTGCGACGTCCTAAAGTAAAAAATCAATGCAATTGAGTTATTTTAGCGGTAACCAGCAAAATTGTTAATCAAAACAAAGTAGCAAATCATTTCAAAGAAACTTAACTTTGCATGATAGAGTCATTCTTCTTAACCTGAGCTTTAATTCCTTTGAGGATAGCATCGGCTACGTTTTGCTGATAGGCCGCCGTCTTAAGTTTTCTTTCTTCTTGCGGATTACTGATAAAAGCGGTTTCTACCAATATAGATGGAATGCCTGGGGCTTTTAGCACCAAAAAGCCCGCCTGTTCAACCTGTTTGCGGTGCAGTGTGTTGATTTTCCCAAGGTATTGCAACACACTGTGACCTAATTCCAAGCTGTAATTAATTTTCCACGATGTGGTCATATCGACTAAAACCGACTGTAGTCGTTTATCAACTTCTTTGAAGTTTGCTCCACCGATAAGGTCTGCTTCATTTTGGTTTTTAGCAAGCCACATGGCTGCCGAACTCGTAGCACCTCTCTCAGATAGTGCATAAACGGATGCCCCTTTGGCAGAGGGTTTAGTCCATGCATCAGCGTGAATGCTGACAAAAAGATGAGCTTTTGCCTTTTGAGCAATCATCACACGCTGGCTGAGACTGACAAAGTGATCACTTGAACGAGTCATAACCACCTTCATGCCTTTTTCACGTTTGATCAGCCTTTCCAGACGCTTGGCAATTGAAAGTGTGATGTGTTTCTCATAGGTTTTTCTTTTACCAACGGCACCGGGATCTTCACCACCGTGACCAGCGTCGACCACAATCACAATATCGCGCTTAACCTTGGCAGCAGGTTTTGCCGAAGGGGTTTTAGTTGCTTGTGGGGTGGCTTTAGATTGTGCTGGAGCCGACGGTGTGTTGTTCTTTTTGTTCGTTGCAGAATCTTTTGACTGATTTTGCGGTATGGCCGGGGACTGAGCATTGGATTTAGGTTTATTTTGTGCAAGAAGCTCCCCTAGAGGATCTGAGGGAGTTTTCTGACCATTTAGACCCGCAATGACGCCCGCGATGGGGTCTTCCGATTCCACGGGGTAAATATCGAAAATTAATCGGTATTTGTAGTTAGCAACTGGCTTTAAAGAAAAGACTTCTGGACGGACTTCGCTCTTTAAATCCATGACCAAGCGGACAATGGTTGGGGTGTATTGTCCGATTCGTACTGATTTGATGTAGGGGTCATTGGGCGAAACATCAGAGATCATTTTCTGTAGCTTCGCTGTGAGAGTCAATCCCTCAATGTCCACAACCAGACGATAAGGCATGGGAGAGCGAACGAGAAAATACTTGAATTTAATCGGCTGATCATGCTCCAATGTCACCCGAGTATATTCTTCGGCCGGCCACATACGCACGTCTACCATTTGAGCGGCATGCGCCAGCTTCATCGGTAGCAGGGAAAGAGCCAATGTACCAGATGTCGTTCTAATTAGAGTTCTGCGTGAGATGTCCATAGCTGTTTCAATTCGTTGAGTACGTTGAGGCCCGTTTCAGAGTGGTACTTGAAAGATATTTCTCTTCCCTGGTCTTTAGGTATTAATTCAATGAAAAGATCTGCGCTCGGTAAGCATTGACCAGCTTTTTCACTCCATTCACAAAACGTAATGTGTCCGGGAGCAAAGTCATCTCTGAATCCTGCGTCTAAAAACTCCTCTGGGCTTTCAAACCGATAAAAATCAAAGTGAAAAACTTCAATTTCGGAATCTATCTCATAGGTTTCAAGCAGTGTAAAGGTAGGACTTTTAATACGTCCGGATACTCCAAGAGCTCGCAATGTTGCCCGAGTTAAAGATGTTTTGCCGGCTCCTAAGTTTCCTTCTAAACGAATATTAAAGCCTCGAGAAATGATCTCATCTCGGTACTTCATTAAAGATTGAGCCAGAAGGGAACCCAATCGGTCGGTGTCTTGGGGCGCAGGCAGATAGAGCATCTCGAACCACAACAGTTAATGATTTAGACAAAGGATTTATTTTAAAGAGCTGACACTTAAATTAGTGCACAATTAAACCTTTAAATACAAAAAAAATGCTAAAAACGCTAACTGAAGGGAGAGTAAAGAGAGAAAAGTGGCGATGGTGGGAGCGCAGAGACTCGAACTCTGGACCGACGGATTAAGAGTCCGCTGCTCTACCAACTGAGCTACGCTCCCAATGCCAATCAATGCTATTTGAAGAAGATGGTGGGAGCGCAGAGACTCGAACTCTGGACCGACGGATTAAGAGTCCGCTGCTCTACCAACTGAGCTACGCTCCCAAACCTTCAACAAATTTTCGGATGGTGGTGGGTCGTGAGAGACTCGAACTCTCGACCAACGGATTAAAAGTCCGCTGCTCTACCGACTGAGCTAACGACCCGTAGAACTAACGAGCGGGACAAGCCCACAGGTAACGTGTCCAACCGAGTGCGAAATGATGCCTCATCTAAAAGAATTTGTCAAATTAATTTAATGAAAAAATTGCTTTATCCATCAAAAATTCTTTTTTTAATCCAAAGAATAAAATCATTTTAAGATACAGATGTTAGGGTAAACGATAACAAAAATGACTAAATAAAGTCTCGACAAATGATCTTTTATAGTTAATAATTCGTTTTGTCAATAAAATGAATTGCCTGAATTTAAAGGAATTGATAGATGTTTATATTTTTTATATAAATTGAAAATAAAAAATATAAAAACTACGTTCTTAAATAAGTTGGGCCAACGATAACCGCTGAGGATATAAAAATGGCAGAAAAGAAAACGTTACCGCGAGTCGAACGAGTTGAGGGTGAAGAAAGAAAGAAAGCGCTCAGCGCAGCTTTAGCCCAAATTGAAAAGCAATTTGGCAAAGGTTCTATTATGCGTATGGGCGACAAAGGCATGAGTGAAGATATTGATGTCGTCTCAACCGGTTCTCTCGGATTGGATCTCGCTCTTGGTGTGGGTGGTTTGCCTCGCGGCCGAATCGTTGAGATTTATGGTCCTGAGTCATCTGGCAAGACTACATTGGCTCTGCACGTTGTTGCACAAATGCAAAAAACAGGCGGTACCTGCGCTTATATTGATGCTGAACATGCACTGGATATTCAGTACGCTCAACGTTTGGGTGTGGATTTGGCAGATCTGTTAATTTCACAGCCCGATACTGGAGAGCAGGCCTTGGAAATCTGTGATGCATTGGTTCGTTCAGGCTCCGTTGATATGGTTGTAATTGACTCTGTGGCGGCATTGACTCCTCAGGCTGAAATTGAAGGAGAAATGGGCGAAGCATTACCTGGCTTACAGGCAAGATTAATGAGTCAGGCGCTCAGAAAGCTGACCTCATCTATTAAACGTACCAATACATTGGTTGTTTTTATTAACCAAATTCGCATGAAAATTGGTGTCAGTTACGGCAATCCGGAGACAACAACGGGCGGCAATGCTTTGAAGTTCTACAGCTCTGTTCGTTTGGATATCCGTCGGGTCGGTGCAATTAAAAAAGGCGATGAGGTTATCGGCTCAGATACAAAAGTGAAGGTTGTGAAAAACAAAGTTGCGCCTCCTTTCAAAACAGCCCAATTTGACATCCTGTACGGAGATGGTATTTCCCATGAGGGAGAAGTCATTGATATGGCTGTGGAGCTTAACCTGATGCAAAAGTCGGGGGCCTGGTACAGCTATCAGGGCAATAAAATCGGTCAGGGCCGTGATAATGCGCGTGAGTACTTAAAAACCAATCCGGAGATCTTGTCAGAAATTGAAAATAAGATCAGGGAACTCAAAGGCGTTAAAGTCTTGAGAAAGAGCGATACGGTGCAAGACAGTGATGCCGGACTCGAACTTTAATGATGAATCGGACGGCGGAGAAAAGCTCCGCCGGCGCTCGAGCTTGAGCTTAAAAGCTCGGGCCGTTCGTTATTTGGCTCGCCGTGAATACAGCCGGCTTGAATTACGTCAGCGCCTGCACTCCTATCTTTCAGAGGCCGAGACAGAAGATGACTTAGATTCAATACTTGACGATCTTGAGCAAAAAGGTTATTTGTCTGATGATCGTTTTGCTCGTTCGAAAGTTCGAAGCCGTTCCGCGCGGTATGGTAATGCTCGTATTGCCTACGAGCTAAAAACAAGCGGTGTTTCAACAGAGGTCATTGAACAAGCTCTAAGTGAAGTCGCGGAAAGTGAGGCGAATCGGGCAAGACAGCTTTGGCTCAAGCGTTTTGGTCGCTCTCCGCAGGACTTTAAAGAAAGGTCTCAACAAATGAGGTACCTTTTATCAAGAGGTTTTTCTATGGAAGTCGCCCGCAAAGTGATTAATGCGGACGACTTTGATGACTTTTAAACTGAAGCTTCTGTTTTATGAGCTTAGTGGTTGATGGCCTGCCTTTTTTGTGCTGAAAGCAGTGTATTGTGCATCAGCATTGCAATGGTCATAGGACCTACTCCACCAGGAACAGGCGTGATCCAGGCCGCCTTTTCTCCGACAGATTCTGTGTCAACGTCCCCGCAGAGTTTCCCGTTTTCATCCCGGTTGGTGCCTACATCAATTACGACAGCCCCCGGTTTGACCATGTCAGCTGTTACGTATTTTGTCTTGCCGATGGCTGCAACAAGGATATCGGCATCGAGTGTGTAATGCTTCAGGTTAGGGGTGTGGCTGTGTGTGATGGTTACAGTTGCATTTTCCTGAAGCAAAAGCATGGATAAAGGTTTGCCGACAATGTTGGAGCGACCGAGAATAACAGCGTGCTTACCTTCAATCGGACAGTTGATTGCCTTTAGCAGTGCAATGATGCCTGCTGGTGTACAGGGTTTGAAACCGCCTCCGGTAGTAACGAGCTTTCCGGTGTTATAGATGTGAAAGCCGTCGACGTCTTTATTAGGATCGATCGTCTCTAGGATAAGTCCTGCGTGCATATGCTCTGGTAAAGGCAGCTGAACCAAAATACCGTCAATACAGGGATCTTCATTGAGCATTCTGATAACTTCAAGAAGTTCTTTTTCGGAGCAGCTTTCTGGAAGCCGCCGCTCTATTGATGTAATTCCAACTTCCCTACATGCTCGGATTTTGTTGCGCACGTAAATTGTACTAGCAGGGTTTTCTCCGACCATAACCACAGCGAGTGCGGGAGCTCGGCGCAACCGGCTTACTGCCTCTTTGGTTTTGGCTCTGATTTGTTGAGCAACTGCTTTCCCATCAATGAGTTGAGCTGACATAGCTTTAGGTCCTTATATCAAAAAAGTCCGCCAGCATAAGCGGACTTTTCGCTCCAATCAATTGTTGGATTAAATTTGTTTGCTGGCACTCATTACCACACGCATCAAATCGGCCACAGTGCCGGAGTTGGTTTTATCCATAATTGAAGCACGGTGAGCTTCAACCGTTTTAATAGAAATACCTAAATCATCAGCAATTTGCTTATTTAAGCGACCGGCAACAATTCTTTCCAGAACTTGTTGTTCTCGTGGGGTAAGTTTTGAGAGCATCGCCTCGTTTAATGATTGACGTTCGCTCTTTACTCGTTGCTCGCGAGCCTCAGAAAGCAAGCGAGAAATCAGAGGTAAAAGAGATTCAATTTTGACCGGCTTTTGTAAAAAGTCAGCCGCACCTTTTTTTAGTGCACTGACAGCCATCGGGACATCACCGTGTCCAGTCAGAAAAACGATGGGGATAGTTGCTTTTCTGGCAATTAGGTGATCCTGCACTTCTGTGCCAGGCATACCGGGCATGCGCTGGTCGAGCAACAAAACAGCGATCGCATTTGGGTCATATTTAGCGATAAAGGCTTCACCGCTGTCATAGGCTTCAACGCGAAAATCCTGTGACTCCAGAAGTCTGCGCAACGAGTCTCTTACATCTGCGTCGTCGTCAACAACGTAGACAGTGCCTAAAGGTTCTTTGCGAATATTGTCAAAATTAAATGCAGGAAAAGACATAATTTTCAATAAGGGCAACTAGCCGAAAATTTTGATACACAGCTTTTCATTTTAAACTGTTTCTTTTTTTTCTGAGGACAGTGTCAGTGTGAAAATAGTACCGCGTCCAATGTTATCTGAAATCGTAAGGCGTCCATGGTGCAACTCAACGATGGTTCGGCAAATATTCAAGCCCATGCCCATACCGGAAGATTTGGTAGTAAAGAATGGGTCAAAGAGTTGCGACTTGTGCTCGTCATCAATGCCGGTGCCGTTATCAGCTACTTCAAAGACAACATGATGGTTAATGTCCAAGTAAATTGTCAAAGACACTTCAGGTTTTTGTCCTTCTATGCCCACGCTGGCTTCGATACCGTTTTTAATCAGATTCAGAAGCACCTGTTCAATCATAATTTCATCGCACCACACATTGGTGAGATCGGGGGCTAGATAACACTGTAGCTTTGCATTATGGCGCCGAGCTTGAATATTGGCTAATTCCATTACTTCTTTCACAAGATTGGAAACTGGAATGGATTCCATCTTGGGTTCACTGCGTTTGGTAAACGAGCGGATTCGCTGAATAATGGCTGCTGCCCGTTGAGCCTGAGACTCTATGCGAGAGACCGAATAGAACATCTCATGCTCTTCAGGAACGCCTGCTTTTTTCATCATGCTGGCGACTACGTAGGCATAATTTGAAATTGCGGTAAGCGGCTGATTAAGTTCGTGGGCAAGCGAACTCGCCATTTCACCCATGGTGACCAGGCGGGAATTTAATTCCGAGCGAGCCTGCTGTTCAACCAATAAATTTTCATTTTTTCTTCTCTCCGTAATATCGGAAAGAATCTGTAATCGTACCGCTGTACGGTCAGTCCAAGTAATGGTTCTTTCATGCAATGCAAACCAGCGATCTAAATTTTCTAAATAAATGTCAGTTGATAGGTCGTTGGCGTCTTTTACTTTCTTTTCGCCCACTTGATTGATCAATTGCATGTGCGCCTGAAGATGACCTGCGCTGTCTTCACCGAAAAGGGCGTCATAAACAGAGTTAGAAAAAAGTAAGACATTACTTTGGGGGTCAACCACGCTGATGGCATCCTGCATAGATTCCAAAACACGAGTGAATCGCTCATGCGCGGCGGTCACTCTTTCCTGCGCCTGGCGAATTTCGGAGATATCCGTCAATGTCCAAAGCCAGCCCAAATGAGTACCTTCTACAGTGATCATGGGAGAGATGTGTAAAAATGCACTAAATGTCGAGCCATCAGGTCTCATAGGATGAAATTCATAACTCGTAGCCGTCATCTGCCCGCGTTGAATAGCATCAAACAACTCCATCAAGCGAAAACCAGCGTCACCTTTTGGCCAATAGGAATAGGGGGGTAGCTGACCGATTAGGTGCTCGTTGGAGCTGATTCCCAAAAGATCTATAAAGGTTTTATTGGTGTAGACAATTCGGCCGTTTCTATCGGTAACCTGAAGACCGGATAACTGACTGTCGGCAATCGTTTTTCTGAGTGCAGATTCTGCTCTCAGAGCAGTCTCTGTGCTGTTTTGGCGCCAGTTAAATCGTATGAGGCCTAAAAGAGCAACAATTAAAAAGATCCCTAAAGCACTGATTACCCAAAATAAGGTATTTTGAGTTAATAATCCTTGAGCATAGCTGGAAACCTGTAATTCAAAGCCAGCAGGCAAGGGAGCTAAAGACATTCTGTAGGTAATGCTTTCTCGCCTGGAGTCTGTGCTAGCTGCGACAATGGTCTTGTTTTCATAAAGCAGACTAATCCTAAAAGCTGAGTCGCGCCGTCCTTGTGTGGCCTGCCTTAAAAGAGACCAGATTGATAAACGTGAAATCTGTAGATAGTGTGAGTTACCAATGGTTACCGGAGCAACCAGATCGACGAAAGGGGAACCTTCAACCGGTAACGAGTAAGGTTCAGAAAAAGAAGAGGCTCCCGTACGCTTGGTTCTTAAAATAGCTTTTTGTGTTCCAGCTCGATCATAGCGTTGACCGAGGGTGGAAGTGATATCTCCGAAAGGATGAGGGGAAGCAAAAGACGAAATTACGCGATCGGCAGAATTCAAATAGTTGATTTCGAGAATCTCGGCTCGTTGTTGCATGAGTTCTCTTGCTCGGTGTTCAAGATGAGAGGCATTTTGCTGGAAAGTTTCTTCAGGCGACAGGGAACTATGAAGTTGATTGAGTCGCTCAAGGTCTGAAGTTAAACGGATGGAAAACGCCTCAGCCCAAAGTTCCGTCGTTTGATGCAGTTGAGAATATTGTGATTTTTCATCTTCTGATTGGATGACACGACCGATAAAAAGCAAGCCGATAATGACACAAATAAGCATGATCCAGGTCATAATGACCCCGAACATGCTTTGCCCTCTAAATGTCTTGTCGCCTAAACTTTTAAACGTTTCAACAGCGAAGATTGGTGTTGCTCTTTCCACAGTAAATAAAAAAGAAAAATTCCTAGCACTGAATAATAACTGTCCTTTAGAATTCGTGCTGTCAAAAAATGCTTTCAGAAGAGGTTTTTATGGATCAATTGGAACTCAAAAAAGCAGTGGGTCACGCCGCATTGCAATATGTTAGACCGGGTGAAATTCTCGGGGTAGGGACGGGCTCTACTGTGGACTGTTTTATTGATGCTTTGAAAGAAAGTGGTATTGCAGTACCAGCTTGCGTTTCAAGCAGTATTCGTTCAACAAAAAAACTACAGGCTTACGGATTTAAGGTGCTTGATCTCAATGAAGTGGACGGTATCAGTGTTTATGTTGACGGTGCTGACGAAATCGATCCTCACTTTGCCATGATTAAGGGCGGAGGCGGTGCGCTCACCAGAGAAAAAATTGTTGCAATGGTTTCTGAGCGTTTTATCTGCATTGCCGACGAATCGAAAAAAGTTGATGTACTGGGTAAGTTTCCGTTACCTATAGAAGTCATTCCGATGGCTGTCAGAGCTGTGAGTCGCGAAATTGAAAAATTGGGCGGTCGTCCGATGTTAAGGGATTTTACGACTGATAACGGTAATAAAATCCTCGATGTGCACGGCTGGCAAATCGCTGATGCCGTTCATTGGGAAGAGCAACTTAACCAAATCGTTGGAGTTGTAACAGTTGGGCTTTTTGCCAAACGAGGAGCTGACGTTTTGCTTCTTGGTACAAGCGAAGGTGTAAAAACCTTTGTTCCCTGAAAAAGCGGGCACCTAAAGGTGCCCGGTCAACGAAACTATTTCGGAGGCGTATAGTTTGGAACAGCTTCCACACCGTCGCCGAAAAGGTATTTTTGCATTTGGTTGAGCAAATGCTTTCTGGCCTGCGGGTCTGCTAGATTTAGTTGGTATTCGTTTACCATCATGGTTTGCAAACGAATCCACTCATTCCAAGCCTCCTTGGAAATGTTTTCGTAAACTTTTTGTCCCAGCGGGCCGGGCAGTGGAGCAAAATCAAGCCCTTCAGCATCTTTTTTGAGTTTGAGACAGTGGACCATGTGAGCCATACTGATTGTCTCTCCTATTGTTAATTGAAACTGTCGTCTATTGTAAGAATTCGACAAAAATTTGTCTTGAGAGTATGTGAGGATTAAACGGTGAGCGGCAATAGTCTTCGTGATCAGTTAAGCGGATTAATGCTGGAGCGTCAAAAGGCTCGGGATAAGACTCAGCTATTGAATAAAGAGGGTAAAGAAAAAGTTGTTAAAACGCAGTCTGCTGCTGTGTCAAAAAATACGCCAACGGGACAAAAAAATGTGGAGAAAAAAAACGCATTACAACCCGTACGTCCTCGCCTAACTCCGATGCCTGGATTGCCGGTTTCTTTGAGAGCAAAAGAAATCATTGAAGCTATTAAGAAAAATCGTGTGTTAATTCTTTGCGGTGAAACTGGTTCTGGTAAAACTACTCAGTTGCCGAAGCTATGTGCTCTAGCAGGCTGCGGTCGAAGAGGAAAAATTGCTCATACTCAGCCCAGACGAATTGCAGCATCCTCAATTGCCAAACGTTTAGCAGAGGAAACCGGTACAGAGCTTGGACAGTGGGTGGGCTTTAAGATTCGTTTTACTGATAAAACTGATCCGACTGCCAAAGTTAAGTTGATGACCGACGGGATCTTGTTGGCTGAAACGCAAGGAGATCCTTTACTGAAAGCTTACGATACGATCATTATTGATGAAGCTCACGAAAGAAGTATCAATATCGACTTCTTGCTCGGATATCTAAAGGGTTTATTGAAAAAAAGGCCGGAATTAAAGGTTATTGTTACTTCGGCTACTATTGACAGCGACCGTTTTGCAAAACACTTTGCAGATGAAAAAGGAAACCCGGCCCCGGTGCTGACCGTATCAGGACGCACCTATCCTGTCGAGATACGCTACAGACCGCCCGAAGATGAGGATGAAACGGATGATAAGAGCTGGATGAATGCCATCTCTGAGGCATGTGATGAGTTGTGCCATGAGGGGCCCGGCGATATTTTGGTGTTTTTGCCTGGAGAAAGAGAAATCCGCGAAGCGGCAGAGGCTCTTTCTTACTCTCAGCCTCCGACAACTGAAATTTTGCCGCTCTATGCAAGGCTGTCGGCAGCAGATCAAGAAAAAGTTTTTAAAACTAGCGACAAGCGCAGAATTGTTTTGGCAACCAATGTTGCGGAAACTTCTATCACCGTACCGGGCATCCACTATGTTGTAGATACAGGGTTAGCCCGAGTCAAACGTTATTCTTATCGAAATAAAGTAGATCAGCTGTTGCTCGAACCGGTAAGTCAGGCCTCTGCTAATCAGCGTTCGGGCCGCTGTGGACGTGTTGCTAACGGTGTCTGCATTCGCCTCTACAGTGAAGAGGATTTCGCCAGACGTGCGGCTTTTACTGATTCAGAAATTATGCGAACGAATCTAGCCGCGGCAATTTTGCGCATGAAATCTCTTAAATTAGGGGATGTGAGAGCCTTTCCTTTTGTTCAGGCTCCGCCTAATCGGGCGATTGCTGACGGTATTGCTCTTTTAAAAGAACTTAACGCTTTAAATGAAAAAGAGCAGTTAACAGAAACAGGTAGAGCGTTATCGAAACTTCCGGTCGATCCGAAGGTTGCGCGTATGCTTTTAGCAGCTAAAGATAATGGGGCTCTAGCCGAAGTGTTAATTATTGCTAGTGCGTTATCGGTTCAAGATCCTAGAGAAAGACCTTTGGATCGTCAGGAGGCTGCAGATAACGTTCATCGTTCAATGGCGGACGATAAAAGTGACTTTACGACTTTTGTAAAACTGTGGCGGTATGTTCAAAACGCCATGGAGCATAAAGAAAGCAATAGAAAATTAACGGAAGAGTTCAAACGCAAATTTTTAAGTCCCCGACGACTTCGTGAGTGGCGAGATGTTTATCGACAACTCAAAGAACTCACGGCCGAATTAGGTTGGAAGATTAACGAAAAGGAAGCCAACTACGAACAAGTTCACACTTCTCTTTTAACAGGACTTTTAGGTAATTTAGGGTACAAAATGCCTGACGCTGAACCTAAAGCAGCGCCTTTTTTAGGAGCTCGGGGCATTAAATTTTTCATTTGGCCTGGTTCTCCTCGAGTGAAAAAGTGTGGCCGTTGGATTATGGCTGCTGAGTTGGTAGAGACTTCTCGGTTATTTGCCCGTACGGTGGCCGATGTTGATCCTCAGTGGATCGAACGTGTCGGCTCTCATTTGATTAAAAAGAGTTACTCTGAACCTCATTGGGAGAAAAAAGCCGGTGCGGTAATGGCAATGGAAAAAGGAACGGTCTATGGGTTGACCGTTTATTCGCAGCGCAAAGTGGCCTATACGGATAAAGATCCCGCTCTTTGCAGAGAGCTTTTTATTCGAGAAGCTTTAGTTAATGGTGAATTTGAAACTCAAGCGCCGTTTTTCAAACACAACCAACAATTAGTGAGAGAAATCCGAAATTTAGAGCATAAAGCCAGACGCTTGGATGTACTCGTCGATGATGAGTTGATTGTTCAGTTTTATGATTCGCATTTGCCTCAAGAGGTGGTCAGTGCAGTAACTTTTGACCAGTGGAGACGAAAGGCTGAAAAAGACAATCCCAAATTACTTTATTTGTCGCGTGATGAGTTAATGCGTCATGAGGCAAGCGGTATTACAACGGAATACTTTCCCAAAGCAATTGAAATGCGAGGCGTTTCTATGCCGCTTACCTATCACTTTGAGCCCGGTAGTCCCAGAGATGGTGTGACGTTGGCTGTGCCGCTTTATGCATTGAACTTAGTCGATGAAATTAAGACGCAGTGGCTTGTTCCCGGGATGCTTAAAGAAAAAGTTCAGCTTTTACTTAAAAGTTTGCCTCAGCGTTATCGCAGGCATTGTGTGCCGTTGGCCGATTACGCAAAAGGATTTGTTCAGAGAAGTGCAGCTTTAATCGGTCAAAAACCTTTATTACAGACACTGTGTCAGGATATTGAGCAGCAATGCAGTCTGCGTCCCAAGCCGGAGGACTTTAAGCTCGAGCAGTTGCCAGCCCATTTAGTGATGAATTTTAAGGTCATTGATGAGCATGGAAGACAACTGGAAATGGGGAGAAGTTTGGCTGAGTTAAAGTCTGAGTTAGGTTCTCAGGCGCAGAAATCTTTTCAGCAAGTGGCTTCCCAGGACGATAACTTGTCTCAGGAATACGAGCATGAAATTACTCAGTGGGATTTCGGTGAGTTGCCTGACATTATGGAAATTAAGCGCAAAGGTCAGTCTTTAATCGGCCATCCCGCCTTGGTTGATCACAAAACTTTTTGTTCTTTGGAAGTTTTTGATAGTCCAGACGAAGCTTCGCGTCAGCATCAAAAGGGGCTCTTAAGACTATTTAAGCTACAGCTCAGAGAGCAAATCCGTTATCTAGAAAAAACACTTAACTCATTGCAAAGTGTTCAGATGCAAGCGGCAATGGTAGAGCCTTTAGCAAACGTTTTTGATAATTTTGAGGCGATGAGAGAAAGTGTAGTCGATGCCTCATTGAAGCAGTGTGCTTTATTGGATCCTTTGCCTACGAATGCTCAAGAGTTTGAGCAGAGACGCCAGCAAGCCAAAGGAAAATTAAATTTAATTGCTCAGGATATTTCGAGACTGTTAAGCGAGATTGTTGCAGAGACATCTCAAGTCGTGAAAAAATTGAAAACCTGTTCTGATAAATGGGTAACGGAAGATATTAACCATCAGCTAAAGAGCCTCTTTTTTAAGGACTTTTTGCTTAAAATTAGCTTCCTACATTTGTCGTACTATCCCCGCTACTTGAAGGCGATTTTGTTGCGATTGGATAAGCGTCGGGACGAGCCTCAAAGAGATGCAGAGAAGATGCGTGATGTGTCCCGTTTTGTGACGATGTATGAACGTGAGCTGGCCAATCGTAAAGGCGTATCCGATAGTCGGCTGGAAGAATTTCGTTGGATGATTGAGGAGCTCAGAGTCTCGCTTTTTGCTCAAAAGCTTAGAACGCCAATGCCTGTCAGCGTTAAACGGCTCGACAAAGTGTGGTCATCCATTAAGTATTAAAAATAGGAAGTTAGCACATGCAACCCATGCCGATTCGCCCAGCATTTTGGAACATCCCTATTTGGGCTGAAATTGGGGTTTATATTGTTGGTTTGATAGCCGTGGTGGCTTGCGTTATCGGTATTTGTCAATGTATTCGGTTGTGGAGGGCTGGACAACCATTTCGCGTGCCCCAAGAGCGAAAGGAACGTCTTTTAGGTCTTTGGCGAGATGCCTTTATGCATAGGCGCTTACTTAAGACCCCTGGCGGTCTGATTCATTTTTTTATTTTTTGGGGGTTTATTTTCTTATTTTTTGGCACTGCTACTGCAGTGCTTGACTGGGATATTGGACACTATATTTTTGATGTTCGCCTGCTTCAGGGAAATATTTATCTCGGCTATAAATTTATTTTGGATATGGCCGGTCTTCTCTCTCTTATTGCTTTGGTCGTGGCAGCCTGGAGGCGTTTTGCAGTCAAAGGAAAAAAACTAGAGCGATCCTGGCGTTTTGCATGGATTTTGACCTCTTTGGCAATCATCATTTTTACGGGATTTGTCGTAGAGGGTTTGAGATTGGCAGCTCAACAGCCTGAATGGGCTATTTATTCACCTGTTGGGTATGTTTTTTCATTAGTCTTCCTAAAAATGTTTACACCCGAACAGTTGCAGGGGGCTCACTTTACCTGGTGGCTAGTTCATGGGGCTGGAGCGTTGATATTTGTAGCGCTTATTCCGTTTACGTTCTTCGGACACATGTTTAAGACACCAGTAAATATTTATTGGAGAAAATTGGCTCCTAAAGGACAATTAGCCAAGATCGAAAATATTGAAGAGCAGGAAACATTTGGGATATCTGATTTCAATCAGTTTACTTGGAAGCAGCGCTTGGATTTTGATGCCTGTACTGAATGTGGACGATGTTCAGAAGTTTGCCCGGCTTTGCGCTCCGGAGCTCCGCTTGATCCTAAAGCTTTAGTGATGAAGTTAAAAAAACGCTTGCATTATCCCAACGAGAAAACTCTTATTGGGGAAATTATCAGTAAAGAAGCACTTTGGAGCTGCACAACGTGCGGAGCTTGTATACAGGCATGCCCTGCTAGATTAGATCTTCCTTCAACAATCGTGGATATGCGTCGGCATTTAGCTTTAGAGATGGGGGAATTTCCTGCAGGACTTACTAAAGCATTACAGAACACTCAAAGTGTTGGCAATCCTTGGGGCATGGATCCTGCTTCACGACTAGATTGGGCTAAGGGACTAAGAGTTCCTGTTGCAAAAGAAAATCAGCCTGTTGACTACCTTTATTGGGTTGGCTGTTCGGCATCCTATGACCGTAGAGCTCAAAAGATTGCCCGTGCGATGGTGAAAATCTTAAATGCCGCAGGAGTCTCTTTCGCTGTGATGCAGGAGGAACGTTGCCATGGTGACTTCGCTCGCCGAAGCGGTGAGGAATACACCTTCCAATTAGCTGCGTTGGAAAATATTGAGAATTTGCACAAATATCAGTTCAAACGCATTTTGGCTCACTGCCCGCATTGTTTTAACACGTTAAAAAATGAGTATCCACAATTTGAAGGCGGTCAATTTGATGTGGTCAGCCATACTCAGCTGATTTTAGAATTGATTGAGTCGGGGCGTATCAAACCGAAATTGAAACAAGCCGAGAAAGTGGTTTTTCATGATCCTTGCTATATGGCTCGATATAACAACAGTGTCGGCACCCCGAGAAAAATCTTGGATAGCATTGAAGGGATCACTCGAGTGGAAAATCTGCAGCGCGGTAAATCCGCTATGTGTTGCGGCGCTGGTGGAGGTCAGATGTGGATGGAAAGTTCAACGAAAAAAATTAACTTTATTCGCTTAACTGATCTGCGTAAATCAGCCTCTACAGTGGCTGTAGGTTGCCCGCATTGTCTCACTATGTTTGAGAGCGCTATGAGTGACGATAAGGTGTTGTCCGGTATGGACATCATTGAGTTATCAGAAATTGTTGCTGACGGTTTAGACAACGAGTCCTAAAAAGGATGAGCGTCTGAAGCAGTTTCTCTTGTGTTATGACAGCATCGTCTACGTTCGAAAAAGAACCAAATTTAAAATAGTAACGGTGATGATCACTATTGCGCGGACAACGGCTGGTGCGCGGAAAAGCTCAAGGGACCTGATAATTACTCTTGTACTTTCTTCCGCTACCAGTCTTGTTTGTGTTCCACTTTTGAGTTAAGCCTTGTTTGAGGATTCTTTTTTACGGAAGGATCCTCTGACCATTTCAAACTTAAAAAATCGACATTCAAGCGGACCATTAAAGATCACGATTTTTCTGGATTCGGATAGCCGCATCTGATTGGGTAACTTACGATCACTAGTGAGCATCCAAGCGGTCCAACCAGAGAACTGCCGTTTTAGGTTATCTGCGACATTTTTCATCATCGAAGCAACGGTCGCGCTCTTAGGATTAGATTGTTCACCATAAGGGGGATTGGTGACAATGATGCCGTATTCATGACAAGGGGCAACCTCTCGAGCATCGCTTTGGGTAAAAGTTAATCTACCGTCATCGAGCAGAGCCTGTAATCCAGCCCGCTGAGCATTGCTTTGAGCTTTATTGACCACAATGGAAGAAATGTCACTAGCAAAAATTTTCACTTGCGTATGCAGATTAACTTCAGCTTTAGCATCTTCTTTCATTTCATTCCATTCATCGCGATCAAAAATATGCAACTTTTCAAAAGCAAATGAACGGTTGAGACCAGGTGCAATGCCGCAAGCAATCTGAGCGGCTTCAATAGCGATTGTGCCCGAACCGCAAAATGGGTCCTGTAAAGGCTCGTTTGGCTTCCATCCAGAAAGAGCTAAGAGGCCGGCGGCTAAATTTTCTTTTAACGGAGCCTCACCTTTTTCGACGCGCCAACCTCGTTTAAAGAGTGGCTCACCTGAAAGATTCAGATAAAAGGTGCAAAAACGTTCATTGATAAACGCATGAATACGCACATCCGGGTTTGTTTTTTCAATGCTTGGGCGTTTACCGCAGCCTTCACGGAAACGGTCACAGATTCCGTCTTTAATACGCAGAGTTGTGAAATCTAGGCTTTCAAGCGGCGAGCGATGAGCTGTGACATCGACTCGAATTTTGGCATCGGCATCAAAAAAGCGCTCCCATGGTAAAACATGGGCCATGTCATAGATGTCGTGACTGTCATAATATTGACGAGATGCAATACGCAGCAAAATACGGCTGGCGTAACGGCTTCTTAGGCAGGCAGCCATCGCTAAGGACAAAGGGCCTTCAAAAAGCACCCCTCCGGCATTTTCTTTAATTTGCTGAGCACCCAGCGTTTTAAGTTCGTTTGCCAAAATAGGTTCAAGCGTGCGAGGGCAAACCGCAAAAAAATGGTAAGAAGGCATAACGATTATTTCCTATTGGAGGCGTGTGCGAGAAAAACACATAAAGTTTTCAGCTCAGACCAAACATCATCACGATTGTGTACAGTAAGGCCCTTTGCCAACCGATCAAGGTCGGCGCAGCGGCCGAGCATATTAGCAATTTTTGCTGGGGTTGAGCGTTTAGCCAGTTGAGTTGTGAGAGCACGAGTCGATGGCATGATAGGAGCCATCCGGTCAATAGTTAATGCCAGCGTATCGCGTAAAAAACTTGTTAAACGCATCAGAATCAAGGGCATAGGTTCATCTTCAGACTGCATGCCGGCAACGGTGCGAGCAGTACGAGCAACATCAGCCTGCGCAATAGCTTCTAAAAGATCTTCTACGCTGTAACGCGAGACATTCATGACGCAGTCTTCAACTTCTTTTACAGTCAACTCTTTGCCTGGATAAAGAAGCTCAAGTTTCATTAGTTCTTGTTTAGCAGCCATTAGGTTGCCTTCGGTTTGCTCTGCAAAAAATGACAGTGCTTGTTCCTGCATACTTTGTCCTTGTTTTTGCAGTCGCTGCCTGATCCAGGCAGGGTATTGCGCTCTAGAAATAGGTTGACAGGAAACAACATGACCACAGGCTGCCAGTGCCTTAAACCAAGTGGCTTTTTGCGTGGAGTAATCCGTTTGTGTTAAGTGGATTACTGTTACAGTCGAGTCAATTTGAGGAACAAGCTGAGCAAACTGCGCAAGTACTTTTGCGCCTTTAACACCGGGGCCAGAAGATAAAAATCTTAATTCAATAATTTTTTTATCATCAAAAAGCGATACAGAACTCACTGCATCTATTAAAGGTGACCAGTCGCTTGTGGAGTTGAGAGCTAAAACTACTCGTTCGCTATAGCCTAAGTCCTTGGCTGCTTTTCTTAATAAATCGCCAGCTTCTAGGGCTAGGAGCGGCTCTTCGCCCAAAATGATCCAAAGCGGTGACAAAACGCCCTGAGCGCGCTCGCGCTCAATGACCTTAACGAGTTCTTCACTTCTAATATTCATCCGTGATGGCTTCGACGGTGGTTAGACGACTAAGTAGCTGGGAAATCAAGTCCTGTTGCATTTCGTTGTAAAGCACGTTTTCTTCTGCGGCACGCGATAAGTACTCATCATCGTTATAGTACATATTGCGAGAGGCAGAGAAAGTTGTGGGCGGGAAGAATTCGTTTCCGTCAGGATCAACGAGACGGAAAGTCATATTGAGCGTGAGCTCATACTCTCTGGCTTCGCCTTCCATGTTCAGAGAAACCACTTCACGATGCCTTCCTGATGAAAGCAATTCCAATATAGCCTGAGCACCTTCGGCTTCTGGTAACACTTTAACATTGGTAGAGGCAGCAATCATTCGTCTGATATCAGCAGCCACCTTATTGTTGACAGGCATATTAACGTAGAGAGTGTCGAAAGGTAGCGTTACATGTCCGCGTAAATGCCACCCGCATCCGCTTGCCATGATGGTTGAAAGAGCAAGCGCAGAGAAAAGAAACGAACGTCGGGCCAAAGCCATGATTGAAATTCCAATAAATGAATGGTTGTCAGGACAATGGGTTCATTATAGGGCAAAAATCCCAAAGCTATTGGAAAGCTTTGGGACTTTAATTTGAGGCATTATGCTGAATTAAGCAGCCACAATATTCACTAGTTTCTTCGGCACGACGATGATTTTTCGAATAGTCTTGCCGTCAGTGAATTTCTTCACATTTTCATTGGCTAATGCAGCCTGCTCGATTTCCTCCTTTGTAGCCTGAGCCGCAACAGTCACCGAGCCGCGTAACTTGCCGTTAACTTGGACGACAAGCGTCATCTCATCGGCAATGAGAGCCTTTTCATCAACCTCAGGCCAAGGAGCATCCAAAATGCTGCCGAGTTCGGCCTCAAAATGCAGATCCTGCCACAGTTGTGTCGTGATATGCGGTGCAATTGGGTAGAGCGTACGAATGAGGATGCTTGCACATTCTTTCAAAACCGCATCAGCAACCGCACCTGAGCCGACTTTGGCACTCTCAAGCGTATTGAGCATTTTCATCGTCGCAGAGACAACTGTGTTGTACTGCATACGATCGATGTCCGAAGTCGCCTGTTTGAGAGCCTGATGAATATCGCGGCGCAAGTTCTTTTGCTCGGCGCTTAGAGCATGAGCATCAACCTTGGAGGCAGCTGCAATGGTGTCTTTATTCTTGTAGCACCAATTCCAGAGTCTGCGCAAGAAACGGAAAGTTCCTTCAGCCCCTGAATTACTCCACGCTGCGGACTGATCTGGTGGGCCCGCGAACATTACAAAACTACGGGCAGTGTCAGCACCAAATTTATCAATAATGGTCTTCGGTTCGACAACATTATTCTTGGATTTACTCATCTTTTCGACGCCGCCCATAGTGACAGGCAAACCGTCATCTTTGGCAATGGCACGAACCGGACGAGCTTTTTCATCATAGAAAATTTCAATTTCATCAGGGTAGTACCAACGTTTCTTGCCGTCGGGCATTTCACGGTAGTAGCACTCAGCAGTCAACATACCCTGAGTGAAAAGGCGGGTGAAGGGTTCGTCAAACTTCACCAAGCCGAGATCACGCATCACTTTTGTCCAGAAGCGAGCATAGAGTAAGTGAAGCACAGCGTGCTCAATGCCGCCGATATACTGATCAACCGGTGCCCAGTAATCATTGCGTTCGTCAACCATGGCTGTGTCACAGTCATGGGAGCAATAACGCATAAAGTACCAGGAAGAGTCGACAAAAGTGTCCATCGTATCGGTTTCACGCGTAGCGTCACCGCCACAAACCGGGCACTTGCATTTAAGGAAAGACTCACACTTATTTAACGGGTTGCCTGATCCATCAGGAACCAGATCGGTCGGCAATACAACCGGGAGATCTTTTTCCGGCACAGGCACCGGACCGCAGTGCGGGCAGTTAATGATTGGAATCGGTGTGCCCCAGTAGCGTTGACGACTAATGCCCCAGTCGCGAATACGGAATTGAGTGCGCTTTTCACCCAAACCTTTGGCTTGGAGAGCTTCAGCAATCTTATCGATGCCTTGATGGACAGTGAGGCCGTCAAACTCTCCAGAATTAACTAATTCGGTGGCATCGCTTTTATCGGCATACCATTCCTGCCAGGCTTCAGTTGAATATTCCTTGCCCTGCATGGCGACTACCTGCTTGATAGGCAGACCGTATTTTTTTGCAAATGCAAAGTCACGTTCGTCATGAGCAGGTACACCCATGACAGCGCCTTCGCCGTAGCTCATTAAAACGTAATTACCGACCCAAACAGGTACGTCTTCACCAGTAATTGGGTGCTTAACGAAAAATCCTGTCGGAACACCTTCTTTTTCACGGGTCGCTAAATCTGCCTCGCTTACTCCGCCTTTAGCGCACTCTTGAATAAAGGCTTCCACTTTGGGATTGTCTTTAGCTAAACGCTTAGCTAACGGATGTTCTGCGGCGATCGCTACAAAAGTCACACCCATAAGCGTGTCGGCGCGCGTTGTAAAGACCTGCAGTTTTTCTTCTTTGCCGTCAATCGTATAAGGGAACGCTAACTTGACACCGACCGATTTTCCGATCCAGTGCTCTTGCATGCTACGAACCTGTTCAGGCCAACCCTTAAGTGTATCCAGGTCTTTTAACAGTTCATCAGCGTATTGCGTAATGCCAAGGTAGTAGCCGGGAATTTCGCGCTTTTCAACGACAGCACCAGAGCGCCAACCACGTCCATCAACCACTTGTTCATTAGCCAGAACTGTTTTATCAACAGGGTCCCAGTTCACAATTTGAGTCTTGCGATAGCAGATGCCTTTTTCAAGCATTTTTAAAAATATCCACTGATTCCAGCGATAGTATTCTGGCGTGCAGGTGGCCACTTCTCTTGACCAGTCAAATGCAAGACCCAAAGGCTGCATTTGATTTTTCATTTCTGCAATATTGTCAAAAGTCCACTTAGCCGGAGCAATGCCGTGGTTAATAGCCGCATTTTCAGCAGGAAGACCGAAGGCATCCCAGCCCATCGGGGTCATGACGTTATAGCCCTTCATTCGAAGGTAGCGGTACATCACGTCGTTTAATGTGTAGTTGCGAACGTGACCCATGTGCAGTTTTCCGCTAGGATAAGGCAACATGGACAAAACATAAAACTTTGGTTTTTCTTTTCCGTTTTTATCTTTAGCATGTTCGTGAGCATGGTAAACGTCGGCCTTTTTCCAACCGGCCTGAACCTCAGCTTCAACAACTTGCGGAGAGTAAATTTCACGCATAGTGCTATCCAATCACAGTTAATTAAGCGAATTCGAAAAGTATAACGGTTTTGATTACTCTTTTAGGGTTCTTCTATTAAGCCAAATACCCTATAGAAGGACTTTAGAAAGAGGAATTTTTTAAGGTTCTTCTTTATTGTCCCCATATTCTTCAATGTGAATAAGCGTATTGGCAACAATAGCTGTCAACCCGCCGGTAGTAATACCGGAAGCAAAAATATTGCGCAGCGTTTCCGGAAATTGCGAGAGAATTTCGGGTACCAATTCGACACTCAAACCAAACGAAAAACTTAAGGCAATCACCAAAATAGCCTTTCGGTCTATACGTTGGCTGGCGATAATTCTCATCCCAGCGGCGGCTACCGTTCCGAACATTAAAAGAGTGGCGCCACCTAACACCGGTTCAGGCATCAGGGAGAAAACCAGGCCGATAGCGGGAAACATACCCAAGAGGACTAAGAAACCAGCAATAAAATAGCCCACGTAGCGGCTTGCTACACCGGTTAATTGAATCATGCCGTTATTTTGGGCAAAGATGGAATTAGGGAATGAATTCAATACACCGGCTAACATGGAGTTAAAGCCGTCAGCAAGGATGCCGCCCTGGGCTCGTTTCATAAATTGCTCGCCGCGGAAGGGTTGGCCAGAAATCATAGAGTTAGCCGTTACATCGCCATAAGCTTCAATAGCAGTAATTAAGTAAACAAGACCTAATCCGATAATGGCACCCCAGTCAAAAGAGATTCCATACTTAAATGGAATGGGGATGTTAAATCCGCCGTAACTTTTTACCGAAGAAAAATCCACCATACCGAAAAACCAGGACACTACATAACCGATCGCAAGACCTATGACAATTGAACTCATGCGCAGGTAACGGTTAGAGCTACGGTTAAAGAAAATAATGGGAAAAAGAACCAATGCGGCGATGCCTAAATTTTGAAAGCTACCAAAGGTACCAGCAGCTTTTGCTCCAAAGCCCCCGCCGCAAGCGATAATACCGACTTTAATGAGACTCATACCGATGAGTGTCACCACGATGCCTGAGACCAAAGGAGTAATGATCCGACGGGTGTACTTTAAGATGCGGCTCACAAACATTTCAACGGTGGAAGCTACCATGGTAGCCCCAAAAATAGTTGAGAGCCCTCCGGTTAAACCGGCAGAAATAATCGGGCCGATGAAGGAGAAACTGGTTCCCTGAATACACAAAAGTCCACAGCCGATAGGGCCAACAGTGCGACATTGAATGAAGGTAGCAATGCCGGAGACCATCAGCGACATTGAAACCAGATAACCAGTTGTTTCTAAATCCAGTTGCAATGCACCGGCAATAATCAGAGGCGGGGTGACGATAGCAACAAAAATAGCCAACATATGCTGCAGAGCAGCAAACAGGGTTTCTTTTAATGGCGGGCGATCTTCCAAGCCGTAAATTAGCTCGGAAGACTTGGCATTGTAGGAGTGCTCTTCAAGGTTAAGTTCAGCCACTTTGATTCCTTTAACGAAGGGTGATCTTATTGTTGTCAAGACTGTCAATGATGGCCAGAGACTCTACGTGAATGCCAAGTTTACGCAGTTCGTTACCGCCGGCTTGAAACCCTTTTTCGATGAGAAAACCCATTCCAACTAATTCGGCTCCGGCCTGATTGACAAGGTCCAAAATGCCTTTGGCAGCATTGCCGTTGGCTAAGAAATCGTCAATAAAGAGCACTTTGTCACCAGGGCATAGGTAGTCTTTGCTGACGCATACATCGTACGTTCTGTTTTTCGTAAAAGAAAACACTTTTGTAGCCAACATATTGTCCATTGTGCTGGGGACTTTTTTCTTGGCAAAGACAACAGGCAGTTCTAGCAGATATCCCACCATAATGGCAGGGGCGATACCGCTCGCTTCAATGGTGAGGATTTTATTTATATCCGTGCTTGCAAAACGACGTACGAATTCAACGGCCATGGATTTCATCAGAATCGGATCCATCTGATGGTTAATGAAATTGTCCACTTTAAGAATGCCGCCATCGAGACATTTACCATCATTGAGGATACGTTCTTTGAGTGCCTTCATAATTTCCACGGTACGGAAAACGATAATCACCTCCGCACCGTCTCCTTTAGAAAAATGGGTTTTAGCCTAAGTACTCGCAAGTCCAATCCAGAAAATGGAAAGAAATCACTATCTTGCAGAGCAACAAGAGAATGCGGAATTATACGGCTAAAGAAAAATTAGAGCTTTTGAGTACTATTAATTAGCGAAACATTTCTCATTAATGCTAGAGTTCTTCAATAATGTTCATAAGGTGCTCTTTGGCCCAGTGTGAGCTTGATTCTTTTATGTCCTAAGATGTTAGCAATAACGAGGACTTTATTTCAGGAGAAATGAGATGGCTATCTTGTTAGCAGATCGTCTTTTACCCGAAGTGGCTGAGTGGTTTGATGAGTTAACCGCCATTCGTCACGATATTCACAGTCATCCAGAGCATGGCTTTAATACTGAACGCACTGTAGGAATTATTTGTGATCATCTCCGCAAATGGGGGGTGACCGACATTAATACCGATTTGGTTAAAGGGGCTGTTATTGCTGTTATTGAAGGCAGCCGTCCGGGACACACGATTGGTGTTCGTGCAGATATGGACTGTCTGCCAATGCCTGACTGTTGCGGTAAAGATTACGTAAGCCAAAATGAAGGATATGCTCACGCTTGCGGTCATGATGGTCATACGACCTGGCTTTTGGGTACGGCCCGTTATTTAGCCTCTCACCGAGATTTCCCTGGTAAGGTCGTTTTGATTTTCCAACCTGCTGAAGAAATTTCCGGTGGGGCACGAGCTTTGGTGGAAGCCGGATTGCTTGAAAAATACGGTATTGAGGAAATTTACGGCGGTCATACAGAGCCCATGTTGCCCAAAGGAACTATTGGTTTTAAACCCGGTCCCTTACAGGCAGCTTCTGATAGTGTTTATGTTACCGTAAAGGGCAAAGGCACCCATGGTGGTCGTCCTCACTTGGGAACCGATCCAATTCCTGTGGCTTCTCAAATTGTTTTGGCTTTACAAACTATTGTCTCCCGTAAAGTCAATCCGATTGATACGGCGGTTATATCTGTTTGCTCTATTAATGCAGGTCGCTATGAAACAGTCAATGTCGTTCCAGCTCAATGCACAATGAGCGGAACAATCCGTACATATTTGCCAGAAACGCGTCAACAGATCGAAAATACGATCAAATCGATGGTACCGGCAATTGCTCAGGCTAACGGCTGTGAGGCGGAGCTGAAGTATGTCCACGAATGTGGTTCTGTGATCAATAGTCCAGAACAGACTGAAGCGGCTTTGAAGGTTACGGCTGAATTGCTTGGCGAAGATCATGTGAAGGTAATTGAGCCTTTCATGAGCTCGGAAGATTTCAGTGAATATCTGCAAAGAGTGCCCGGTTGCATTATTCGCGTTGGTATTGCCGATGAAAATCATACGGTCAGCTTACATAATCCGACATTTGACTTCAACGATGAAGTATTGCCTGTTGCTGTGAGCGTGGTAGCTAATATGGCTATTAAGCGCTTAGAAGCTTTGGCTGCCTAAGGTTTAGCTCATCTTGAAAACGCGCTTTGCTTTTTTTGAGAAAGCGCGTTTTTTATCGGTCTCAAGCACTGAGCTGTAAAAAAGCAAAGGACGCTTTTTAGCATCCTTTGCTTTCGAAGTAAAAAACAAAAAATCTCAGAAGCCATAAGACCACTGAGACACTAAATTGGTTGCGGGGGCTGGATTTGAACCAACGACCTTCGGGTTATGAGCCCGACGAGCTACCAGACTGCTCCACCCCGCGATCATCTAACGAGGAACTGAATTTTATTTAATCATCTGACATTTGTCAAATTTTTTTAGATGATTTTACTTTTATGCTTGCTTTTGCTGGTTCATATTTTGTTTCCACCATGCCAATTGTCTTGGCAAATGTCTAGACAGGTAAAGCGTTTCGCCCATTTTGGGAGTAATTAATTGAATCTTTTCTTTTTCAGCTTTTTGAGACAACCTTTCAAAGGGTTCGTACCACGGATGCATTGAGATGCAGAATTTACCGATGTGAGCTGGGGTAAACAACTCTCGACAAATGTCGAAAGCTTTATCGTAATTGTCTAAGCAATCCGACATTGGGGTTGGTTTACAGCAACCCTTGAACCATCAGCTGATAGCCCAATCCTTGCAGATTCCGACTTGCATTCAAGTCGCTGTGCGCTCGGAGACCACAGTTCGGGCAAACGAAACGATGCTTGTCTCGTTTCCCTATCGTTAAACACGACGAACACGTTTGTGATGTATAGCGTGGATCCACATATATAACGTGGATGCCTTTTCTTTGCGCTTTATATTCAATTTGTTGCTGAAGCTCTCTAAAAGACCAGCGATGCAAGCGACTTTTCACTCGCTTGCCGCACTTGATTCGCTCTCGGATATGCGTCAAGTTTTCCAAGACCACCAACTTCGCTTTTCGCTTGAGCGCCTCTTGAACAATTGACTTACTCACAACGTGATTGATGTGTGTTACGTGGCGTCTTTCCCTGCCCGAAGCCTTGCGCAAGTGCTGTCTGGCACTTTGCGAGCCATTGCGTTGTAAACGCGCACGCAACCCTAGGTATTTATCCCGTTTGAACTTTAATTGGCCGGCTTTCCACAACTGCCCGGTGGATATCGCGGCGATATTGTTTTCCCCCACATCCACTCCAATCACTTCCTCTTTGCTCAACTCCTTGGGTAAAGCCCCCAGTGTGGATTCAAACTCCAAAGTGATGTGAAGGGACCAAAAGCCTCCTTTCTTGTTCTTTCGATAGACTAAATTGCTTTCTTTAAGCTTGCCTTGCAGAAGTAATCGCTTTTGAAATTCCCCTGGACATAAATCCACTTTGACACGACCCTGTACCGTGTAGACGGTGGCTGTCGTTAAATCGGAGTGATAAGTAATGGTATTCTTATCCAAATGGATGGAGGGATTATTAAAAACAATTCGCTTGAGCGGATCTGTCTTGTTTTTTCGCGGATGTTTGCTTAGTTCTGCTTTGTAGGCCGAAGAAACCGAACGGATAGCATTGCAAAGCATCTGCGAGCCTAAATCCGGCATAGTCGCTCTCACTGTATGGTAAGCGGCATGATGAAGATTGAAACGCTGCCAATTCCGTTGAGCGGGATCTTTGCAAACGAAATCAACCAACAAATGGCAAGCGTCACGATAGAGAGCGCGAGTGAGATGCAATTTTTGCTCGCTCTCGGCATCCACATTTAACCGAATACAAACGGTTGTTGATAGTTTAGAAGGTGCGCTTAACTTACCGGCGCCCTTTGATATGTTCAGTGCTTTCAATGTATTTCTGAATTGTTTCGGAACTGACGTTACCGGCAGTGCCCACATAATAAGACGGAGACCACAGGTGAGCTCCCCACAATTGTTTTTTTAATTCAGGAAATTTTACAAATAACTTACGAGCGGTACTACCTTTTAAAATTTTGATTGCATCAGCAACTGAAGTAGCCGGTGGAATACTGACAAACAAGTGGATGTGATCCGGTTGAACTTCCAGAGCCAAAATACTCCATTGCCGTTCAAGACAGATGGCTTCTATAAGGGATTTCATCTCTGAAGCAATCGCCCCGGTCAAAATAGGTTTTCGATACTTGGGGCACCAAACCGCATGGTAAGCAGTTTGATAGACGCAATTTCGATCAAATATTATATCAATCATATATATTAATAATCACATGGTTTATGAATTATACAAAAAAATCGCCCTAATGGGCCAGTGACAATTCTTCTCGCGATTAAAATCGCAAGTTTCCTTGTCACAATACTATGAATTTGTTTGGTAGGAAATCCCCATCGCAAATAGTGTGCATCCGTGCCCAAAGGACAAATGATGTTCCCGATTTTGTCTTTTAATGCTATGACAGTGGGATAATCCAAATGGTCCCAATGGTCATGAGAAATAATCAAAAAATCTATATTCGGGAAGTCTTTAGGATCATAAATATGTGTTCCTTTAAAGGCCTTAGTACTCCAGGAAATAGGAGAGGCATAATCGCTTAACACTGGGTCAATCAAAATTCTTTTACCGGAAAGCTGAATATAAAAAGAAGAGTGGCCTAACCAAATCAAAATATTGTTTGACTGTGGAAGCTGCTTAAGATCTATTTTGACTGTTTGGAGTGGGGCTGTTGGTTCAGGGTCAATTTTTGGGGTAACCAGAGATTTGGCAAAAGCCTCGACCATAGTACTGTTATCGGTGAGTACGGGAGTCGGCAGGGCTATAAACAGTTATGCTATAATTACTCAAATCTACTTTATATTAATTAAAATGAGTAAATTGTATAGCATCAGCCAAGCCGCTCAAC